>ERZ1046740.1032-NODE-1032-length-20825-cov-4.496196_pt1 | contig 20825 bp, 15 predicted proteins | sample MGYA00383093_ERZ1046740 | MGnify/ENA primary metagenome ERZ1046740 (study PRJEB29581, sample SAMEA5548363) | metagenome | biome: marine; feature: coastal; material: water | depth 25 m | study: Short-term variability in the microbial, nano- and picoplankton... | reverse complement strand
TGGACCAGAAGGGCTCAAACGCAAAAAACCGATCCCTAAATCTCACCCGAATCAAACGCCACCTGAAATTGTAGAAAAGATCCTGCATTTACGGAAAAAGTATCATCTCGGTCCGATGCGTATTATGTGGTACATGGCCCGTTATCATCAGATGCGAGTGTCCGATGCCACCATCTATCGTGTGTTGAAACGTCACGGCATGAATCGCCTTCCAGGCCGGATCGAACGCAGAAAAGTGCATACCAAGCGTTACAGCAAAAGGGTACCTGGTCATCATATCCAAATGGATGTTAAGTTCCTGATCTTCAAAGATAAATCAGGAAAGAAACTGAAACGATATCAGTACACCGCCATTGACGATGCAACTCGCGTACGCGCACTCAAAGTTTACTCGCGGCATACCCAAAAGAACGCCATAGACTTTGTTGATCACATCATTGATAAATTTCCCTTCCGTATTCAGCAAATACGAACGGATCGGGGGCATGAATTTCAGGCACAGTTTCACTGGCATGTTGAAGATCAAGGTATACGGCACGTATACATCAAGGCCAGAACGCCGCAGCTAAACGGCAAAGTTGAACGCTCCCATCGCTCCGATCAGGATGAGTTTTACCAACTGCTGACTTACAAGAACGACGTGGATCTGGAGAAGAAATTGGCCGAATGGGAGAACTTCTACAATTTCGCACGCCCACACGGTGCGCACAGAGGAAAAACTCCTTACGAATCGCTCAGAGAGCGGTTACGATAACCTCGGAGTGTCCTATCGGTTCACATTTACTACACCTTCACTCAGCATGTGCATAGGGTTCAGCCGGTTCATTATAGAGTTTTTCTGGTTAGCGCGGATCACTTGATTGGTTACGCCATAGAAGCGTGTAGTGAACGTGTAGTCTTGGCCTTTAGTTTCGATGTTATTTTTAGCATCGTCACCACAGTTGAATGAGACTGTGACAGTATTGTCGTTATTAACTTCCCACGTATTGCTGTTCACATTCTTCACGTCTTCGTCTACGAATAGGTAGCGCTGAGCATCGTAAGCAGTGATTGATGAGAAGTAGACAGATTCAGGATTCCTGAATGTGGTTGACATGCATTTGTCGCCATCCTGCATTTCAGAGTTACCATACAGGTTAGACTCGTTAGCAATTGGTGAGGCACCACCCCAACCTAGAGCATTCTCGAGATTCCATTGGTGACGGTCGGTTACTTCTTTCTCATTGCGCGGAAAGGTGTAGTAAAACGCTTTACCGGTAACCTCACTCCGCAGCGCAGCAGTTTTGGCATCAACAGCTTCGAAGTCATAGTTTGGAACTTTAAAATCACCTGATACCAGGCCCCAGGTAGTTAATTTGTCCTGGTTATCTTTTCCTGCATCCATGCCTTTCTCCAAACCACTACGGAAGATTAGAAACGCATGGGTTGTACCATCGGTTGTATCAATTTCAACGGTGTGCCGGCCTTTAGTTACGACATAATGCTGACCATGACCATACTGGTCGACAACCTGAACAGAAGTATAGACTTCAACATTTTCAGGAATTTCAAAAGAAACCTGACCATCAACCACTTTAGTAATAGCGACTGAGTACAATGAATCATGATTCATCTGTACAGTAGGAGCTATCTTGCCGCGCGGTGCTTTGATTCGTAAGTGCGAAATACCTTCGTTAGCACCTTTAGCCATCCAGTTTCGATAGTTCTTGGCCGTTTCAGCGTGAGCATAGTTGTCATCAGTGATTTCGAGTAAATCACCCCCCATGAATTCAGCATGGCCACCAGCTTGCTCAAAAGCGATGGCGCTATCAATAATCTGAGAGTCAACAACATCAGCTGCGTTTGTCACAGTGGTAGAACCTATTGCAGCAATCGCAGTTATGACTATTAGCTTTTTCACAAAAATTTACCTTCGTGTAATCGCCCTTTCAAATGGCGTGGAATATTTTCAACAGGACTGCCGCAAACCAATCATTTGACCTCGACAATGTCTCCCGGCTTCCATGATTTGTCGAACCAAGACTCAAGTGGACCATAGAGGCGCATCATTACGTTGAAGCTCTTACCTGGAATAGTCTGTGCCCAGTTATTCTCCCAGCCTTTGGGGGCCTCGGGTCCAACATAGACCGTATAGCTGCCATCGGCATTCGCTTTGATGCCTGGCCGGTTTGAATCGATTCCGCCAGACCTCTGGTCGGTTTCCAGAATGGAGCGTGTTTGACCACTATAGAGCATGAACGACCAGAAGTTCTTGGCCGGAATAGGGGCAGGTATAGTGACTTTATAGGTCTTGGAACCATCCAGATACACGCCATCCTCGTCTCTGGCTGTCATGGCGTATACAGAACCAGAACCAACGGGCGGAGCAGTCATAGCCGGTGTAATACCTGTGGCCATATAAAAGAAGTACGACCGGTCATCGAGAATGCGGGCGCCATCTTCCAGAAACTGATAGCTCTGGCGCTGAAATGGCGAATTCCATTGGCGGTCCTTATAGAAAAAGACACCGGGATCACGTGATGCATAGGTAATGGCTCTAGCAGTGGCATTTGCTATGGATGCAGCTTCAATCATGATCTTCTGCATTCGTGCATCGGGCTCAAAAGGTTCTCCCTTTTTGATGCCAATTGATGCAAAGGTACCAAGAATTTCCGGCGTAAAGGCACCCTGGGGGTTATTGTTGAGTGCGATATGTATTTCTTTAAAGAAATCTTCATTGTTGGCATGCACGGTGTTGTATTGCATCCCCGAGACATCGATGAAGGTCTCAGCCGGCGGGTTGCCAGCCTCATTCAAGGGATACACGTTCAAACCAGCCTTGATTTCAGCCACTGCTTCGTCGGTTTCCCCGTTCGGCCCCGGAGATCGTCTGAGCAACAGCCAGTGTTCATAGGTTTTTGTGCGGAGCTCGAAGTAGCCATCCGGGACGACGGACTCATCTTCGTCGTGCAAAAGGATATACTTACCGCCTTTGCCCTTATCGCTCCCTAGCACACCGATATTGGCCACGAAATCAAAAGCAGCATCATCCAAAAGCCCCAGAATACCCGGTGGAATTTCAATCACTATTGGCCCGCCAGAGACATCCACATTAGAACCAATGTAAATCGTAGTGGTATTAGGGGTCAGCCAGATTGATTTCGCATCCATCAGCGATTCGGTGATGACAATTTGATTGGGCTTGGCACCCGCGTCCTCATACCCCTGAAACATACCGCGCAGTGACGCGATCTTCATGCCATCAAGGAATGCTGTTGTCGCACGGATGAGATCCAGGTTGTCGAAAGCCTTGTTGACGGTCTCCTTTGAGGGCATGCCATCAAAGAATTCCAACTTACCCAGCGTGTTAGTCTTGACGACATCAGGGGTCAGCACGTTGTCCGGAACATCCGCTGCAAACTCAGGCTTATCTGCCAGGGCGTTTACTGGCAGAGTGATCATGAGACTACTCACTACAATGGCGGCTACTATCTTTATTAATTTCTCTTGGGTGTTGAACATGGGTAACAGGCAATCAAATGTGTCCCACTGGCCCCAAATTGCTGAGGCCTGACCTTTACAAAGCAGAGTACTCGGACTATCGCGGGGCGCCTAACAGTTTAAGACATTGGTAGGAATACTTAAACCTATAGAAATTAAGCTAGTATTCACCAAAGCTTAATTAACTCGACTGCCGGTCCTACTCATGCTTCATCTACGCCAACTACAATGCGCGATCTCCCTCGCAGAATGCGGCAGCTTGCAACTCGCCGCTCAAAGACTGGGGATCACTCCCTCCGGACTTACCCAGAGTATTCAACGGCTGGAAGGCCACTTGAAGGGCAAGTGAACTAGAACAGCGTCAATTAGTGGGACGGGGTATTCCAAAAAAAGGAACGAGCCTCAAATCAGGCTCGCCCTGTCAATCGTAGCTTGTATCCATACTACTAATAGATCCAGCGTAACTCGGCACCGTAAATACGACCCTCGTCAACCCAGCCGGTTGTAGCTCCAGACAACAGAGGCGTATCAATTGCAAAGGAGTGTGTGGTCTTATCACCCAAATTGCGGCCGTAAACCGCAAACTCCCAGTTCTCATTACCCAGGGCAATGCGGGCATTCACTTTGCCGTAACCTGATTGCCTGACGCGCTCGTCCAGGTCGTAGTCCAGATACATCTCGCTCTTGAAATTGACATCGACGGTTGCCTTGAACAGCAGGTCGTTGAATACATCGCGACGATAGTCAGCAAAAAGGTTTCCACTGTATTCGGGGGCAAAGGCATTGCGTTCACCGGACAAATCCTGGCGGCACGCGGTTGTTCCTTTAGGGTCGCCATTGGCCCGGTCGATGTTACCCGCAGCAACAATACCGTCGATGGTACAGCCGGCCGAATATTCATCAAACTCAAAGTCCAGGTAGGCAATAGAACCACCGATCTCCAGGTTATCCGTTGCCGCCCAGCGAACGTCAACTTCGGCACCCATCAGGTCTGCCTGGGCTGCATTTTCCACAGTAAAGTTTGTGCCTTGGAAAATAGCCACCTGCAGGTCACCGTAGTCCGTCATGAAGATGGCAGCATTGAGCTGAACCGAGCCATCCGCTAGCGTTCCCTTATAGCCCAGCTCCAGTGACTCAGCTGTTTCTTCGTCATAATCAAACTTATCACCCGGGGTGGTATAGGTTAACCCTCCCTCCGAGTCCAGGCTGGGGGCACCTTGTACGGGTGCATCGGACGATGCGTTGAAACCACCCGATTTGTGACCCTCGGAATAGCTCAAATAAACCATATGGTCAGCGCCGATATCCCATTGCAGCTTGGCGCTGGGATCGAAATACTCATCGTCACCGCTGTCTACATCAAATGTATGCGGCTGGGTTCCGAAAGAGTTACCCCATGCACCGTAAGCAACACAGCCGGGGGCGAGAGAGGTAGCCGGGTTTAAACAGGGCTCTGCCGGCGACACCACATCCAGCCCATTTGTGCTGTCCTGAATCGTCAAACGCTTTTGCACCTGTTTGCTTTCAATTGAGTATCGACCACCAACGCTGAGACGCCAGTCGTCAGCAAAAGCCCAGGTTAGCTCACCAAAAGCTGCCGCTGTATCACTATCCTGATCAAAGTTGTTGAATCGGCCGATCTGATGGGGAGACACGGCCATTGCCAAAGCGGCAACCTGTTCCGGTGGCATATCGGGAATTGCCTGGGCGATGGAAGGCGCTGTCAACGCCGCAAAAATATTGCCCAGCAGTGACGGCGGCACAACGCCGTTCATGGTGCCGTCGATAATAGTGCCACTTTCCAGATTTAGCTTCTGTTCTTCATAGTAGAGACCGCCCACAAATTCAATGGGGCCGTTGCCGAGAAAGCTGAAACGGAGTTCCTGGCTGAACTGCTCGAAATCATGGGCATCCCGGGTCAGCAGTAAGCGAATAGGTACAAAGTCGGCATCGGTGGCATCATCTGACTCGTATTCTGAATAGCCAGTGACCGATGTCATGGTCCAGGCATCGCTCAAATCATAGTCTGCGGTTATACCGACATTTAAGGCCTGGGTATCTGTCTGCTCCGGTACCACGCCGGTGCCATTACCCCAACCGGACACCCCATTGACAGAGGTCCAGGTCCTGCTGTCATCACGCCAGGCCTCGTGGCTGTCATTCAGGTTTTGATCAGGGGCGACTGCCGCTGACAATCCAAAGGCAGCTCCGGCCAGAGGATCGGTATTTCCTTCCACGGGATCAGAACTGGTCGGCACGGCATTAACGCCCTCGGTGGAGTAATCACTGTAACCGATTTTGGTATTGATCTTCAGTACATCACTGGGCTCCCACAGCAGGGTCAGGCGCCCTGATACCTCTTCAGTTTCTGGCTCATCCTGGTTGAGAAAGACGTTGTCAACTGCGCCATCGGACTCCCGGTACTTCAGCGCAAGACGTGCACCGAAAGTGTCGGTGATGGATGTCGAAAACATGCCCTCAGTTTCCAGGACTCCGTAGTCCTCCACCTTCACCGCAACGCTGGCCTCGTTATCATCCCCCAACATTGGATTGGCTGAAACGATGTTAATAACGCCGGCAATGGTGTTCTTACCGAATAGAATGCCCTGGGGGCCACGCAAAACCTCGACCCGCTGCAGGTCAAGGAAGGGGGAGCGAAACTGGCGTGAACGGCCCATGTAGACGCCATCCATATACATGCCCACTGACTGCTCAAAGCCACGGTCTATCCCAGAACCAATACCACGAATATTAATGGTAGTGTTGATCGGGCCCTTACCGATATGCAGTCCTGGCACAAAACCCGACAAATCGGCCAGGTTGTTAATACCAGAGCTAGTAATTTTATCACCGGTTACCGCACTCACAGAGATGGGAACATCCATCATGGACTGCTCACGCTTCTGCGCCGTCACGATAACTTCTTCAAGCGCCGCTGCACTTACTACAGCGGGAGCAGCACAACTCAGTGCCGCCAGACCCAGTGTACAGCGGGCAAGATTGACTCGAGAAACTGCTGTTTGGAGTGTAAGCTTCTTCATAATTTTCTTAATCTCTATGTTGTTATTGCGGGTGTAGAGCTAAGAAAAGTATAACTAAAGCCATGTTTTCTAACTTGTCTTCATGATCTACTCATATTATCTAATCGAGCAGGGATGAAATAGCGGCCCTCAATTAATGGGCACAGACCACGGTTTCAGGCACCCCTAACCTATGGTCTGTACACTATTGTGTAGGAGCAGGGAAGTTTCAGGCGTCGGGCTCCGGGATGGAATAGCCTGCCGTAAGGCCTGCGTCTACCACGTGTGAAGAACCATTCACATAGGCGGCCTGATCGGAGGCCAACCACAGCACCAGATTTGCTGCTGCCTCTGGCTGTGCGGGCTTGCCGCCAGGGTTGGGAATAGCCTGTGACAGCATAGCGGCAGTCTCTTCAGTGAGGCCCTTTTTGGTCATGGCAGTTTCCACAAACCCCGGGCAGATGGCGACGCTGCGGATGTTCTCCCTACCATATTCCAGAGCGACTGTTTTGGTTAACCCGATAACCCCATGCTTTGCGGCCGTGTAAGGCCCCAATGTTGCCATACCATTAAAGCCATCGATTGAAGAGGTATTGATGATGACCCCTCGCCCACCTTTCAGCATTTCCGGTAGCGCATAACGGGTGCAGTAAAAAACACCGTTCAGGTTGATATCTACAACTCGCTGCCACTCCTCTATAGGCGTTTTCAATGTATAGGCCGGCGTACCGGAGATACCCGCATTGTTGAACAGGATGTCTATTCGCCCAAAAGTCTCAACGGCTTGCAACATTAGCGATTCACAGGATGCTGGATCAGCCACATTCACCTGTACAGCTATCGCTCTATCGCCAATCAACGCAGCCGTCTCCTCTAAGCCATCGACATTGATATCTGCCGCCACAACGCTGGCGCCCGCAGACGCGAAGGCCTGTGCTGTGGCGCGGCCGATACCACCAGCGGCGCCCGTTACAACGGCGACTCGGCCGCTCAAATCAATTGCTGTCATGTACCAAACTCCCAAGTTGTTTCACCCGATTGTAGCTTCGCTTACCATAGTTCCAGCGGCTGGAACTAAACGCCCTAGTAAACGTCGATTTCCATCGGGATGAAATTGCGAACCGCACCGGTCATGTAGGAATGGCCGGCCGCCTGGCATGCAGACACAAACCCGGCGCGCTGTGGCTCAGATTTCAGCAGGTAAGCGGCCAGGCCCGCCTGTACCACGCCCGTCAACTGGTAGGGAACGGTGGTATTGATGACGCAGGTCTTCTTCACCCCACTGCCAGTGCCTATCACATAGTCAGTAGTGCGGTTGACCAGCTTGTTCTCACGCGGCGGCATACCGGGCTGCATCCCTTCGGCAATCTCTTTGAGCGCTGCTTCCTGCTCATTTACCGGCAGTTTCTTGATATCATCCTCGTAGTGCTTCTGCAGAGCGATAATGCTTTCGTACATGGGCCGGTTGGTAAAGGCTGTTAACTGTGCAGCACTGTGAACCCTGCCGTCGTCAAGAAACCAGACGGGCAGACTGCCCCCGCCCCAGGGATGAGAGAGTTGGGTCATCACTTTCCCCGGCACACTCAGCTCAAAACCCCGGCCTTTCTGCCACGGCACCAATTGGTTGCCCTCCAGATACAAGTGCTCTGACTGGAACATGGCAAAGATGGTCTGGGTAGAACCATAGGTCGGCACACCGGAAGCAATACAACCACCGTCCAGGGTGTCAACTCCTGGCTCTTCCAGTACCACATGGGCGCAGATATCCAGTACCGTATTCATGTACGCCACTGAAGGGGCCAGTATCTTGCCATTGGCGGCAAAGGCGTCACCGTACTTCTCACGCATTTCAAGCATGAAGCTCTGCTCGCCTGTCGTGTCCATATAGTGAACTTTGGTATTTGCTGCGGCCTGTATTACTGCTTCGCCAAAATAGGCGAATGGGCCAACTGTGTTACAGATGACTTGGGCGCCATCGAGCAATTCAGTCAGTGCTTCGACCGTATGTTCCACTTCGACAACGTCATAATCAGCCGTCTCAATGCCTGGAATAAGCGCCAGGGCTTCCTCCATACGCTGCTTGTTACGACCCGCGGCAATAAAAGGTACCTGGTATTCCCGCAAATACTCGATAACTAGTTTCCCGGTGTAACCACTGGCACCATAAACGACAACTGGTTTCTTATTGCTCATAACGATTCCTCTGTATTAATGCTCATTTGAATTTATGAATTCTGGGATTTGTAGCTCTCAGACAGCCAACTAGCGCCTTTCAGGTTAAGAACATTGTTCTCGCCATCGGCAATCAGGGACGCCCTAGCGTCACGGAGAAGTTTCTCCATAGGGTATTCTTGTGTCACACCATTACCACCGAACAGTTGCAGTGCTTCACTAACTGCCTCATATCCTGTTTTTGTTACAAAGGTTTTTGAGGTAATGGAGGCTAGCAAATGGGGGCCATGGTCACTGAAGTTATACATGGCAACCCTGCGCGACATTGCACGACAGGCTTCCACTTTCTGCCAGATTTCAAACAAGCGCAGACGCACTGACTGATGATTAATCAACTCTGTGCTGCCCTGTCTGCGCTCGTGTACATACTCCAGGGCATGTTCATACGCCGCTCGGGCCACGCCGGTAAAGCTGAAGCCCATCTCCATATTGGCGAATGTGAGAGCCCCCATAAAGCTCCCTGCTGCTTCGTCACGCTGGGCCAGCACATTGCGCATTGGAACCCTTAGCTCGTCAAAGAAAACCTCTCCCTGGGGTAGGCTGCGCATCCCCATTTTCTCCAGCGGTTTACCCTTGGTGACACTGGGGTGTTCAAAGTCAATCAGCAGGCTTATGTGATTCACTGTTCCATCGCTTTTGAAAAGACCTTCGCCGTAGTCGCAGGGCAAAAAAGCCAACGCGGTTTTTGCAATGGGCGCTGCACTGACCCAGGCAGAGGACTGACCCGTGACCACAACCTCATCACCCTCTATGCGCGCCTGCAGGTTGGGTTGGTTCTGCTTCTGTCCATTGTGGCCAATCTGGCCATCTATATCGACAAGATCGGAACCGCGGTCGGGCTGAGTCGCCAACCAGCAGCCAGGGCGATCACCGAACTGTTCGATAAGTGCAGCATCACCGGTGAGGCGGGCAGCGTAGGCGGGAAATGAAGTCACCATGGACCCCAGCATCAGGCCGCAGTCGCCCCAGGCCAGGCCCTCGAAGATCAGCGGCAGGAGGCGCCCTTTTTCCTCATTGCTGAGAGCGGTCATGGCGTCGAGATCCATGAGGCCAGCTTGCCGGACTTTGTCGTAGTATTCGTAGAGGGGTGAACCATCGGCAATCACCTCCTCCGCCGTCATTTTGTCGAGGCGCTCTGCAATCGGCCGCATCACATCTGCGGCAAACCGGTGAACATTTTCCTGGATGGCTTTCTCTTCTTCACTCATATTTCCGTCAAGGCCGCTGAGGCCCAGGGTCGGGAGTGGCATTTCATCAAAGGTGAACATGGCTTGTCCTCTTAACGTTATCGTCTGTCAACGAGGGCTAGAATAGAACGTAGATGCCACCCGAATTTGACACATTACGCCAGTAATTTGACATATTGCGCCTGAAAGCAGGATAATCTTTCATCATGAAAGTCAACGTGCAAAGTGTCGCGCTCGCGGGAGCAGCCGAGTTGCTGGAAAGCTACGGCCAGGATCCCACCGCTATTGCCAGGCAGGCCGGACTACCGGTGAAGGGCCTGTATAGCCTGCAGCAAACACTGGAGGGGCGTGAGATTGCCGCCTTTTTTGAGCTTGCCGCCAGGGTCTGCCACAACCGCTATTTTGGCATTGAGCTGGCACATCAGCAGGGTGGCCTGCAGCTCATGGGCGCGGTCTGGTTACTGATGCGCAGCGCTCCGACGGTTGGCGATGCGCTGGAGTGCCTGGCAGACAATTTTATGCTGCATACCGATATCACCTCAATATCCCTGAAGCCGGAAACAGGCGGCACCAGTATCTGCTATGAAACACTCGAAGAAAACATGGATGACGAGGTGCAAATTATCGAGCATGGTCTGGCGCTGGTGTGCATAGAACTCAGGGCTCGCCTGGGCCTTGGCTGGCAGCCAAAATTTGCCCAATTGCGCCACTCCGCACCGTATAACCTCACACCCCTGAAACACGCATTGGGCCAGGAGCTTTACTTCAACCAGGATCAGCACGCCATCTTTATAGAGGATGCAGATCTGAGGCGAACCTACACCACCAACAATAAGAACACGCACTCGCTGATTGGAAACCAGGTGAAGCAACAGGTGGAGGGGCTCGATGCCCAACTGCTGGTAAAAACAGAGGTGTTAATACGAACCCTTCTTTCCAGCCACCGCTGCCAACTCGGGGATGTGGCAGACGAACTGGGGATCAGTTCCCGCTCCCTGCAAAGACAGTTGATGCAGCAGAAGCTATCGTTTCAGCAACTGGTCGACAAGGTAAAACTGGATCTGGCAAAAAAATACCTGCTTCACTCCCAGCTGTCTGTGGGCTCAGTGGCAGAACGACTCCAGTACAGCGAAACCGCCGCGTTCACACGTTTTTTCAAACGTATGACCGGCTTGACCCCACGAAAGTACATACAGAAACAGCGTATCGATTGAGCCGGCTCATTTGTCAGAATTGATTGATGAGACAAGTATTGTTCTCCCTTTGACAAAGTAGCAACGGCTGCAACTGCTATCATCACTCGAAATGGTAAGCAGGTGTCGATGTTTAACCTCGAGCCTATTGAACTACCTCTCCTGGCACATCGCGGCCTTTACATCTGCCTGCCAGGAGGAGCAAAACTAACCGGAGCCCAGAATGAGGATTATTGACCACTTTGATAACGCAGTCGCGCTGTATCCTGACAATATCGCGTTCAAGGATGTGGGCGAGAGTGATGATGCAGGCGTAAGCTATGCCCAGGCCATGCCACAAACCTCCCTGTTCGCCGATGCAATATCAGCCAATGGCTTTAGCGCGGGGTCTCATGTGGGCATACTCGCACCGAATTGCACCGACGCCTTTCTCGCACTGCTGGGCCTGTACCGGGCGCAATGTGTGTGGTTGCCGATTAACCCGAAGAACACCGTATCGGTGAACGCTGACCTGCTGCAACGCTTTGAGGGTGAACTGATACTGTTCCACAGCAGCTTTTCAAGCGAGGCACAGGAGCTAAAAGACAGCTGCCCGGGCATTCGGCAGATTGTTTGCATCGATGGCGACTGCGGTACCGGGATCAGTCTGGAAGAGTGGTCAAAAGGTTCAGTGGGCGCATTCACTCCCAGTGCTTATGGCCTGGATGACATTTTCGCCATATTCCCCACAGGTGGTACCACTGGAAAATCCAAGGGCGTGGTGCTAACTCATCGCAACATTCACACCATGTTCTGCAACTTTTATGCGCACTTCAACTATCATGACGACAGCTGTCATTTGGTTGTAGCACCCATGACGCACACGGCGGGCCTGACTGGCTGTATGCACTTCGCTCGAGGCGGATGCAATGCGGTAATGAACAGCACCCAGCCCGGTGACATACTGGATGCGATGGAGAACCATCAGGTAACCCACCTATTTCTTCCTCCCACTGTGCTTTATATGCTGCTTGCTGATAGCACTGTGCGTGAACGTGACTTCAGTCACTTGCAACACTTTCTGGTAGGCGCAGCACCCACCTCCCTGGAAAAATTAAAAGAAGCACTGCAGGTATTCGGTCCTGTCATGACCGAAGCTTTTGGACAATCCGAGGCCCCTGCATCTGTCACTGCTAAAGCACCCTGGGACTATATCCGCGCTGACGGCAGCATTGATGACGCCAGGCTACATTCCATCGGGCGGCCTTGCGTATTCAACCAGGTGACTATTCTCGACGAACAGGGTCAAGCCTGTGCAAATGGCACGCCGGGTGAAATCTGCATTCGCGGCGACCTGGTCAGTCCATGCTACTATAAAAACCCGGAGGCAACCGCCGAAGTGCGCCAGTTTGGCTGGCATCACACAGGGGATGTCGGCGTCATGTCGGCGGACGGCTACATCACTATTGTCGACCGCAAGAAAGACATGATCATCACCGGCGGTTTCAATGTCTTCCCCAACGAGATCGAGCAGGTGCTATCGGCTCATCCCGCGGTTCAGGAAAGTGCTGTCATTGGTGTACCCGATGAAAAGTGGGGAGAAGCGGTAAAGGCCATTATCCAGCTAAAGCCTGGCCAAAGTTGTGACTCGGAGGAATTAATTACCCTGGTCAAGACTGAACTGGGTAGCGTCAAGGCCCCAAAATCCGTTGACTTCCAGGCAGCGCTACCGCGTAGCCCAGTCGGTAAAGTACTGAAAACAGAGTTGCGCAAGCAGTACTGGCAGAGCCAGGAGCGCGCTGTAAACTGACTACCATTCCCAGCTCCCAGGCATTAGAATAGTGGCAATAAACTAATAGCCATTAGCCTAAAGTCGGGGATCTATCCGTATGCCGCAGGAGCAGGACAGGCCGTCCACCATTGCCGCTTACGCGTTTGCAATAGCTACTGCATTGAAACAGGCGGGCATAGATCCGCAGGAAGTTTTTGACGCCTGTGAACTACCCATACCCACCGTTACCGACCCGATGCATCGCCTCACTAACCAGGAGGTCAGTCGGCTATTCGCCGAGGCGGTAAGGCGCTCGGGAGACCCTGCATTCGGTGTTATGGTCGGCGAAACCCTGCACCCGGGCAATCTGCATGCACTCGGTTACGCAATGATGTCCAGCACCACGTTGCGAGATTTTTGCGAGCGCCTGAAAAACTACTACCGCATAGTCTCACAGAATGCCATCATCCATACCGAAGAGGAAGGGGATGAGTTCTCACTGATCACCGAGGCGCCAGCGGCCGATATCTGTTGGGAGACTCACGATGCTTTCTCTGCCCTGATAGTCCGGTTTGTTCGTTTTATCTTTGATCCTGAATTTTGCCCCAATAGCGTTGACCTCATGCGACCCGACCCAGGCGAGTTACGTCATCGCTATGAAGCCTACTTTCGCTGTCCTATTACTTATGGCTGTGAAAGAGTAGCCTTTCGCTTTAACACTGCAGACGTGGACCTTCCGCTGCCCGGTGCCAGCAACGAGCTCTCGCAAATGCACGATCAGGCCGCAATGGAGTATCTCAAGAAGCTTGAGAAATCAGATATCGTCAACCGCGTGCGTACTATTGTCGTTGGAGAACTCGCTTCACATGCGCTGACCAAACAACACGTTGCCGGCCGCATGTGCATGAGTCCGCGCAGCCTGCAAATGAAACTGGCTGCCCGGGATACTTCGTTCCAGGAGATTCTCGATTCCACTCGAAAATCGCTGGCTGTCGCCTATATGGAACAGAGCAGAACCACCATTACTGAGGCAGCCTATCTGCTGGGATTCTCTGAGGTGAGCAATTTCACCCGGGCTTTTAAACGCTGGACTGGCAAGTCACCGAGGGAATTCAGGCAATCCCTCGGCATAGAGCACTAGAGACTATCAGCCACTGTAGCTGACCTCCCCCCCTACCGCAGATATCGCCGTATTGAGGCGACTCAATCCACCATCGACAACAATGTTGGCTCCATTGATATAGGCCGCAGCATCAGATGCAAGGAACAGTACTGCTTCTGAAATATCCTGCACACTTCCCATGCGAGGCACGGGAATCCCCTTTTCCGCCACACCACGGATTTGGTCTGCAGCTTCTTGTCCATAGGCTTCAAGGAGGATGGCCGTCTCAATAAACCCGGGCATGACAGTATTGTGTCGCACTCCCGGCACCTGGATAACACAGTCTTCACTGAATTTCGCGATAGCAGCCTTGGCCAGCGCGTACGGACAGTAGCCGTTCGAACTCAGGATCGCTGAAGCGGAAGAGATGTTCACCACGCTGCCATTGTCGCTGTCTCTGAGCAGGCCTGCGAGGTGCTGCACGTAAAACACTGGCCCTTTGAGCATGACATCCATCTGCGCATCGTAATCTGCCTCGATAACGCCTTCCGGGTTATTCATTCGGGAAAAACCAGCATTGTTAACCAGCACGTCCAGTACACCTAGCTCCGTCGATATCCAGGCGGACAGCTTGGCTATTTCAGTGGTATTCCCTGCATCGCTGTCGCGGGTTATCAGCTTTCCGGGGCCGTCGAGTGCCATCGCGGACAAAGCGGTTTCATTGACATCAGTAGCAACCACCGTTGCGCCCTCTGCCACAAACTGGGCCGCTATCGCGTATCCAATACCCGATGCTGCACCGGTAACCAATGCGGTCTTGTTATCAAATCGCATACTTCGTTTACTCCTCTTTGAGAATAGTGTTTCGTGCCCACTTCAAGTCTGGCTTACCATTAGGCCCCCGTCTGATTGAATCTACAGCAACGACTGTGCGGGGCACTTTGTAGCCTGCCAGGCGGCCGGACGAAGCCTCACCTACCCATGTTTTCGGTTCATCCGGTGTCTGACCGAACGCAATCACGGCCGCAACAGACTGGCCAAATCTCTCATGGGGAATCCCTGCTACAAGGCAATCATCAACGCCTGGGAGGGTCTTTAAAAATTCTTCTACTTCTTCGGGATAAACCTTCTCACCCGCAGTATTGATACAACCTGAACCGCGCCCAAGGAAAACAAGGCTGCCGTCAGCGTCCATGACGCCCATATCGCCGGTAAAGCCATAGCGGTGGCCGTTGATCACCCTGAATGTCTTGCCCGTTTTTTCCTCATCCCGAAAGTACCCCGTAGGTAACAGGGCGCTGCCAATCGCAATAAAGCCCTGTTGGCCAGAGCCGGCCACGATCTCACAATCATTCTCATCAAATAGTTTAGTGTCGGGCAAAGCCTGGAAATGTGCCCCTTCCTGCGGCGGAATCTTCCGATTGGTAATCTGTATTGCCATCGGGCCTTCTGTAGCACCCATCCCATCAATCAGCATCATATCGGCAAGTTCCAGCAGGCGCCGCTTGCTGTCGGCTGACCACATGACCCCGGATGAAACCATCGCTCGCAAAGAGTCGAGCTGATAGGGGTTGCCCTGTTCGGCAGCTCTATCTGTCGCTTCCAGCATGGGCCTGGCAAACGCATCGCCGACGATAACCATGTAATTTACCTTTTCCTTCTCCACCGTCGTCCACAGTTCGTCCGCGTCAAATGAACGTCCGCTAAGAATCACCATTCGTCCACCGAGCAACTGCATGGCGATACCGCCATTCATCACGCCGGCGGTGTGCATGAGTGGGCTGGCAGGCAGGCTGACGAAACTGCGTTGCTGTCTGTGTAGCTCTATAGCGCGTGTCACCATCGCTTCGGGGCTTAATGCATCCTCCAGACCAAAGTACTTGGAGATCAGGTTGCCCAGCGCTGCGGTCATGGTTCCAATTTCATAGACAACACCCTTGGGCATTCCAGTAGTGCCGCCTGTATAAAGCATAAATGCGTCGGATTCCTCGCGGGCAATCCGTTGTGCAGCAGGTGCGGCCTGCACAGCTGTTTCATACCCCCCTGCCCCTTCGGTACCTACTTCCAGGCATAGCGCCAGCTCCCCTGAATCAACCAGGGCCTCATCTACAACTGTGCGCAATGACTCGTAATATAGAAGGCCGCGGGCTCCGGCATCCTTCAACAGGTAACTCAGTTCCGGGCCGGTGTAGCGAAAGTTGATATTGATAGGTACCGCTCGAATTTTCATGGCGGCGAACATCGCCTCCATGTACTCGGAGCAGTTATAGAGAAACAGGCCAATACGATCTCCAGAACGGATCCCGGCCTCGCTCATTACCGTGGCCAGCCTGGCCGCCCGGCGATCAAGCTCCGCCCAGGTGAGCCGCTGCTGACCAAAGATCAGCGCTTCTTGCTCCGGCAAAGCGTCGCTAATGGCTTCAAGGATAGTTGCGTAGTGCATTTCCACTCTGATTTTCCTCTATATCAGTCTGATAGCTGCGCCTGTAGATTGTGTAGCGCCTCTTCCATGTATTGCATCAGCAACAATGGCTGATCTATCGCTTCCTTGGTGGAGCCAATACCAAGGCAGAGTTTGCCCTTCATGCTTGCCGCGGTGACATTAAGCAGCACACCCGGAGGCAAAATGGGCTGGGTGTATAAACCCGTCAACCGGGCCCCCTTCAGGTACAGGTTATTGTCGAGGTAGTTGCTTCCTTTTGGAGGACTCACATTGGAGACACCGAGATTGATAACCGGTCTCTTTTCCAGTAAACCGGGAATGTTTTGCAGTAGCAGCGGCATCCCCAGTACAGCGATTCCGTAGCCCATCAAGAAGCCGGAAGGCAGTTCTCTCAGGTAAGATTTAGCGCGCCCGGTGTTGGCTGCAATCACTTCCAGCCTACCGGACTCAGACAATTCCGGCTCACCCAGATTTATCGTTAGCAGCCCGGCCTGGTTGCCGCCTTCCGCACCTTCGGTGCGCAGTGATACTGGCATTCCTGCTACTAGCTCCCCAGTGGGCCCGCGACCGGATTCGAGCAGGTAACGTTGGACTGCCGCGTCCACTACACAAAGCAACACATCATTAATCGAAACATCCGCTTCCCGGGCGCAGTCGCGCACCTGTTCAAGTGACAGGTCACCCATGCCAAACCGCCTGGCAGAAGAGTCAGGCTTGTGATTGAGGGCACTGGCCGGGGCGCGAAACAATCGCAGATCACGCATTTTCTGCATCCAGTCCCCGGACATCTGCTTCTTCAGTCTTGCAAATGACATAGCCGACGAAGGTTTGGCTGTGCTGCCCTTTTCGCGCTTACGTCGCCTGGAGGACGCCCTGGGCTTATTTTCGCCCCAGAGCGCCCTGACCGATTTGTCCCTGGCACTGGTGGCCAGTGCACGCAGAATCATCTTCAGCCCACCCTGCCCGTCTACCAGGGCGTGGTGTACCTTAAAGGCAATAACAAAGCGATGCTCCGCCAGGCCCTCTATCAACAGGCACTCCCACAAGGGCGCATTGCGATCCAGTGTCGCCGCACAAAAATGTTCCAGCGCTGACATCAACTGGGCATCAGAGCCCGGAGCTGGCAACACCTGTCTCTGGAAATGATAGTCGATATCCACATCGGCAGTTCGCCAACGAGGCCAGATTCCTTTTGCGTCGACAACCTGGTTAAACGGCGCTGCCGCTACTTGCTCGCGCATACCAGCTTCCAGCTGGTCTACAAATCGCGAGGCGCTCAACCCCTTGGGGAGTTCAAACACCTCACAGCCCGCCATATGCCAAGGCGATCGGCGTGTCTCTGTGGCGAGGAAGAAGGCGTCAAATGGCTTGATTCTACTCATGCGGCTCCTGTGAAGTCGTATCTAAATTGGCGGCCAGACGCTCGTACTCTGCAAATGCTTCTGAAAAATACCCAACCAGTTCCCAGCCATCAGGCAGTAATTGGCTATCAGCGAGAATACTGAGATTGAATTGCCCAGCGTAGCTCCAAACCGTCGTATTGAGCCCGAGCCCGTGGAAAATTTGCCCCATGGATATCCAGTTGCGCACAGGAACAGAGCCCATGTAGAGGGGTTTACGAGGACCGGGCACATTGGAAAGTGCTGCATTCCCCCAGATTCCGACTTTACCTCCGTTGCGAGCAACCCACCAATCCATTAGCCGCAGGAGAATCGGCGGTGTCAGCTCCAGCAGGCTGGACAAATCCAGCCCCTCTGCCTCTGCTATGTGCTCCTTCATGGTGATACCTACCCGGCGTGACTCCCGCAACCTCTCCTTTGCATCCAGTATATGGATGGGCATTGCAAGAAAGTCCGTGGAAGTCATATTGCCCATCAGGTCATCCTCCTCTAAAGGAGGTCGCTGGGAAACGGGAATTGCTGTCACCAGAGGGCCACTGTCAACGTTGTAGCCCCTGGTTTCCATGAAGTTGCGATAGGCGCCCGCAGCGGCCGCTACGAACAGGTCGTTAATGGTGACGCCAAAGGCCTTGCTGGTGCGGCGAATAACATCAAGGTCATAGGTTTCGAACACAAACGTTCGACCTGAACCCAGCATCATATTGAAGGGCGAATCTCTCCCATCCCTCAGGGCACTGGGGGGCAATTCCTTACCAGACATTTTGTAGTGGCGGCGCATTTTTCTGGCATTGACGATCCCGCGCCCCACCTTCGGCAGGCCTTGCCACAGAGTCCTGGGGAGATCCCACAGGGCATTACCCAGCAAGCGCAGATTTCCGGGCACAGGTTCTGGCGACCAGGGAATATCTTCTGGTTCTTGGTCTGCGGCGGCGCTGTAGAAAGCTTCCATCAAGCGAGCGGCGCCCGTGCCATCGGTATAGGCGTGATGCAACAGGGTGACAAGAACAATCGATCCATCCTCCATCCCCTCCACAACCCAGCAAAGCCAGAGCGGCTTGCTCATATCCATCGACCTGGCATAAACCTGGGAAATCAGTTTGCACAGCGCCTGTTTATCGCCAGGGGCGGGACAGGTAATCGGTCGCAGGTGGTATCCCAGGTCAAAATCTGGGTCATCCACCCAAACCGGATGATGCAAACCAAAAGGCACTTTCTTGAATTTCCAGCGAAACATCGGCGCCCGATGCATACGGCGCAAAACACTGTCGCGGAATCGGTCAAAGCTCCAGGGCATCCCCATCTCACTCAGGTCGAGCACGGAAATTTTCAAGGTGTGCATAAACGCACCGGGACGCTCCTGGGCGAGCATGAAAGCGCTGACGCCGTCCATTCGACGCATCATCAGACTCCCTCCCTATTGACGCTGGAGTATATGCACAAAGCCGGCGCTACCCAGACCACCGTTGTGCTGCAGGGCCGTAAGGGCGCCCTCAACCTGTCGCTTACCGGCCTCTCCGCGGAGTTGCCAGGTGAGCTCTGTAATCTGCGCCAGGCCCGTTGCACCCAGCGGGTGGCCTTTAGCCAACAACCCCCCGGAAGGGTTAACAACCCAATCACCGCCGTAGGTACCCCGGCCAGTTGCCACGAATTCATTGAGTTCTTCTGTTTTGCAAAGCCCCAATGCCTCATAAGTGGCCAGCTCGTTACTGGTGAAACAGTCGTGCAGCTCTATAACATCGATATCCTCAGGGCCCAGGCCAGCATCCTCGTAGGCCGCGGAGGCTGCATCCCTGCTCAGAGCCTGAAACATGATGTCCAGTACGCCACCAGTGAAGTAGGCGTGACGATCACTGCCCCAACCACGTCCTATCATGCGCACATCTGAGCGAATGCCATGTGACCTCGCAAACTCAGGCGTACAGACGATAACGGCCGCCGCACCGCAACTTGGTGGGCAGGCGTAGTTCTTGCGCAGCTTGCGAAAAATCGCGGGGCTCGCCAGAATTTCCTCCACGGTGAGTGGATCACGGAAAATGGCATTTTCATTGTGAGCGGCATGCTGGCGGGATTTAACCGCTACAGCGGCCAGTGTTTCCTCGGTGACGCCCATGTCGAGCATGGCATCAACTTGCGCGCCAAACATACAGATTGCCGGCGGCATAGCCTGCTCTTCTGGAGACAGGTTCATTACACGCGCTATGGCACTGGCGTGACGAGCCAGGGGATCGACCTTATCCGGAAAGATATTATCGATGGCACCGGGTGACATCTGCTCAAAACCGAGTGCCAGGGCACACTCTACCCGTCCCGAATCAATGGCCTGCATCGCCAGGGCGAGTGCCGACGAACCGCTGGCGCAGTTATTATTGACATTGAAGATTGGAATACCGCCAATATCTATACGATAAAGCGCCGCCTGCCCTGCACAACTGTCGCCGTAGACGTAACCGGCGAACGCCTGCTCTACCAGCGAGAAAGGAATACCCGCGTCCGCAAGGCAGTTTTTCACCGCCTTTTCACCCATGACATCGTAGCTTTCACTTTGTCCCGGTTTTTTGAACGGCACCATGCCGACACCGCCGATAACTAAATCTGACATTTGCGAATCCCTCTACCCTCTAATAACTGTTTGCAGTAATCGGTACTTTCAACGCTACTGTAGCGATTCATGAGCGTCTGTGCTTGTCATGGTGATGCATAGGGTTTGTCTCTTCGTGCGGCGCCGGCAGGGCAAATCACGGAGCGTTTGCAGGGACAAGTTCTTTGCGCCAACTGATCGGCTCGACTGGCTAGAATAGCCTTTTATTGACTGAATGAATTATGCAAAGTTGGCAGGCAGATTTCGTTAATACGGTGCTCAGCGTCAGCCTGAAGCCAGCGCTACAACGCCTGGGCTCCATTCGCGCGGTGCGCAGTGGCGTCTATCTTGGCGACCAGGTCCTGGGACGCCTTGCGACGCCATCCTGTGTGGCGTCAGCCACCATGGTACCAAATGACCTGATCTACCAAGAGATACAT
>ERZ1046740.1028-NODE-1028-length-20859-cov-4.318304_pt1 | contig 20859 bp, 13 predicted proteins | sample MGYA00383093_ERZ1046740 | MGnify/ENA primary metagenome ERZ1046740 (study PRJEB29581, sample SAMEA5548363) | metagenome | biome: marine; feature: coastal; material: water | depth 25 m | study: Short-term variability in the microbial, nano- and picoplankton... | reverse complement strand
GGTGATTCAACGAAAGGGAATCTCGATTTGGAACGCACTCAAAAGGGTTCGATTGCAGAACATGGAAGCATCTGGGAGAAAGTCTTGCGAAAAATGGATGCACGGCAAATGCCCCCCATTGGAAATGAACGACCAAGCGAAGATCTTTTTGAAGAAATTACCTCCGATCTCGCTGTTTCGCTCGATCAATGGGCAACCCTTCATCCCAACCCCGGCAGGACCGAGACCATTCGACGTTTGACCCGCACGGAATATCAAAATGCCATCCGGGACCTCCTTGCCGTCCGAGTCGACACCAAGGCACTGTTGCCAAAGGATGAGGCCAGTCATGGCTTTGATAATATCACTGTCGGCAACCTTTCCCCTACCCTCCTGAATCGCTACATCTCAGCAGCACAGAAAATCAGCCGACTGGCAGTCGGTGCAAGCCATGTCAAACCGGGCGGCCAGACTTATCGAATCCCGGCAGATGTCACTCAGGAATCTCATGTTGAAGGGCTACCTCTGGGTACGCGTGGAGGGCTGTTGATCCCCCACAAGTTCACCCACGATGCGGAATACGAAATTCGAGTAAGACTGGCGCGGGACAGGAATGAAGTCATTGAGGGGCTGAATGGTTCGTATGAACTGGATATTTTGATGGATGATCAACGTATCCGACGCTTCAATGTGGGACCCCCGAAAACCAAAGGAGATTACAACAGCGTGGATGGGAAGTTGTCGATTCGCGTTCCTGTCAAGGCTGGCTTGCGTCGGATAGGAGTCACCTTTGCCGATCATTCCGATGCGCTGCTGGAACGGAAGCGTCAACCTTACAGGGTGGCTTTTAACATGCACCGACACCCCAGGCTCAGTCCTGCCATCTATCAGGTAAGCATCAACGGCCCTTTTCAGATTCAGGGTTCCGGAGAAACGGCAAGTCGGGCAAAAATATTCATAGAAAAACCCCGGACGCCTGCTGAGGAGGATCAATGCGCCAAACGCATCCTTTCCCACTTGATGCGCCGCGCCTATCGACGTCCGATCACATCGGAGGATTTAATTCAACCTCTGAGGTTCTATCGTCAAGAATGTGCCAAGAAAGGATTCGAGGCAGGCATCGAGACTGCCTTGAGTGCGATCCTGATCAGCCCTCAGTTTCTGTTGCGAATTGAAAACGAACCACATGATGTGCTGCCCGATACTCCCTACAAGGTATCCGATCTGGAATTAGCCACGCGACTTTCCTTTTTCCTTTGGAGCAGCATTCCAGATGAAACTCTGCTTGATCTGGCCTCACATGGCGCACTCAGCAAAGGCGATGAACTGACACGGCAAACAAAGAGGATGCTCATGGACCCAAGAGCAAAGAGCCTGGTAACCAATTTCGCCGACCAATGGCTTTACTTGAGAAATCTCGACTCGCTCACACCTGACGCACGCTTGTTCCCGGATTTCGACGAGAATCTGCGAAAGGCGTTACGAAAAGAAACTGAAATGCTTTTCGGGCACATTTTGAAGGAGGACCGGAGTGTCCTCGAATTGCTGCAATGTAATTACACCTTCCTGAATGAACGCCTGGCCAGACACTACAGCATCCCCGGCATTCATGGATCGCATTTCCGAAAGGTTGCCTTGAAACCGGAGATGCATCGCGGCGGGGTTCTTCGACACGGAAGTATCCTTGCAGTGACTTCCTATGCCACTCGCACTTCGCCTGTCATCCGTGGGCACTGGATATTGGGGAACCTGCTGGGATCACCACCTCCACCACCTCCACCGAACATACCCGCACTTGAGGAAACATCTGTCGATGCAAGTTTGTCCGTCAGAGAGCGGTTTGCTGAACATCGTGCCAATGCAGCATGTGCAAGGTGCCATGACGTGCTGGATCCGGTAGGGTTTGCTTTGGAAAATTTTGATGCAGTCGGTCGTTGGCGTGACATGGAAAATGGGCGCGCCGTGGATGCATCAGGGGGATTTTCAGATGGCAGCCAGTTTGAGGGGGTGGAAGCACTCGAAGAAGCCATACTCAGGCGCCCCAAACTTTTCGTACAAACACTTTCCGAAAAATTGCTGACCTACGCGCTGGGCCGAGGCATTGAAACGCATGATGCTCCCGCTGTTCGCCGCATCATTCGAGACGCAGAAGAGGATGATTTCCGAATGAGTTCGATTATCCTTGGAGTGGTCCGGAGTCAGCCGTTCCAGATGAGAAAGACGTTACCATGATCATTACAAAGAAAGCATTACCTCGACGCACGTTTCTCAGAAGCGTGGGAGCTTCCATGGCACTCCCCTTGCTGGACGCCATGATACCCGCGGCAACAGCTTCTGCAAAAACAGCACTCGGCAGAACCAAACGTCTGGGTTTTATTTTCATGCCCATGGGCTGCGACCAGTCCCGATGGTTTCCGGAGAAGGAAGGCAAGCTCGAAAAGTTATCACCTATTTTGAGTTCACTGGAACCCGTCAAACACCAGGTCAACGTATTGCAAAACATGGAACTGGCCAACGCCTATCCGGGTTCACATGCTACTTCCAACTCGTCCTTCCTGAGTGCAGCGAAAGCCAGACATACGGAAGGGAACGATTACTACCTGGGGACAACCGTCGACCAGGTAGCCGCCCAGCATTTTGGACATACCTCGCCATTGCCCTCCCTTGAATTGTCCATGGATTTGATGCAGACGGTCGGCCAGTGTGACAATGGTTATGCCTGCGTGTACCAGAATAACCTTTCATGGTCCACCCCTACCACCCCTTTACCCGCGGAGGCCCACCCTCGAATCGTATTCGAGGCATTGTTCGGCGACGGAGGGACGACCGCAGAGCGGAAGTCAGCGCTTCGCAGGCGTGCTAGCTTGCTGGATGCTTTCAATCACGACATCGCTCGATTGAAACGACAACTGGGGACCGAGGATCGCGTTCGCATGGATGATTACCTCGAAACCGTAAGGGAAGTGGAACGACGCATCCAGCGAGCCGAGGCAAATGCGGAAGATAATCCGCTTCCGGACCTGGACCGCCCGGTGGGCGTCCCCGAATCCTATGCCGAGCATGCACGATTGATGTTTGATTTGCAGTTACTCGCCTTCCAGGGAGATGTCACTCGGGTCACCACCTTCCAATTGGCAAGGGAAACAAGTAACCGCACTTACCCTGAAATCGGGGTACCTGATCCGCATCATCCACTGTCGCACCACGGCAACGATCCGGAAAAAATCGCGAGAATGTCCAAAATCAACCAATTCCACGTCTCCCTCTTCGCAGAGTATGTGCAAAAGCTGCAAGATACGCCAGAGGGAGAGGGATCATTACTGGATCAAACCTTGTTGCTTTATGGAAGCGGGATAGGCAACCCCAATATTCATGACCACACCAACCTGCCAGTTCTGGTGGCGGGTGGCAGTGCAACCGGCCTGAAGGGAGGCCGCCACGTGCGTTACAAAAAGCCCACTCCTTTGTCGAATCTTCACCTGACGCTGCTCGATAAAGCCGGCGTGCATCTGGATTCATTCGCTGACAGCACAGGCAAGATGGAAGAATTATTTCCATTATCAATCTGATGAAACACCTCCTGCTCGTCTTTCTGGTATCAACACTTTCCCTGCAAGGGCAAAGTCCCGCTCTTGAAGCCGTCCGACAATCCGACCACTCACGGCTGCAATCATTGATTGAAGCACAGAGGGATTTGAACGCGACAGATGCAAACGGAATGACCGCATTGCATCAGGCGGCTCTGCAGGATGATCTGAAAGGCGTGAGGATGCTGCTGGAAGGAAAAGCAAATCCATCCGTGGTGACGGACTATGGAATCACTCCATTATGGCTTGCCTGTCAAAACGGCAATGCTTCTATCGTGAGGACCCTGTTGAAGGCTGGCGCTGCTGTTGATCAGATGTTCCACGGAAAACAATCAGCTTTGATGATGGCTGCCAGAGTGGGCAACCTGGAATCCGTTCAGGCCTTGGCCAATCGGGGTGCCGAACTGAATACCAGAGAGGGTCGAGGTCAAACCGCAATCATGTGGGCCTCTGCCGAAGGGCATGCGGATGTGGTCGCGTGGCTGATCGAAGCTGGCGCGGATTTTAGATCTCCACTCAAAAGCGGGTTCACTCCCCTGTTCTTTGCCATTCGTGAGGGGCGGCACGAGGTGGTGCAAACCTTGATTGAAGCGGGCATCGATATCCATGAAGCCATGGATCCAGAACGTCGAGCCAGTCGAGGGCCTCAATCAGGCATGACCCCTTTGTTGATGGCGGTAGAAAATGGACATTTTGAGCTGGCCATTGAACTCGTCAAAGCAGGCGCAGATCCTGACGACTTACGGCCTGGCTATGCAGCATTACACGCCATCACCTGGGTGCGTAAACCCGATAGCGGTGAAGGAGTCAACGGCTTGCCGCCTCCAGATGGTTCAGGGAACTTGACCTCCTTGGAGTTTGTGGAAAATATACTTTCCCTTGGAGCCGATGTGAATATTCGCATCCCAAATGGCCATGGCGGCGCAGGCAAATTCAGCCGGCAAGGGGCAACTCCATTCCTCATGGCGGCGAAAACAGCTGATCTGAACTTATTAAAATTGCTCCACCAATCCGGGGCAGATCCCACCATCTTAAACGAGGACGAAGTCACCCCCCTCATTGCTGCTGCCGGTTTAGGCACGGTCGCTGCAGGTGAAGTTGCAGGCACTGAAAAGGAAGTAATGGAAACAGTCCATTGGCTGCTGGAAACAGGTATGGACATCAATGCCGTGAGCACAAAAGGAGAAACTGTCATGCACGCGGCTGCTTACAAGAACCTGCCCAGAGTCATTGAATTCATGGCAGGTCATGGCGCTGATATTGAAGTATGGAATAAAGCTAATCAACACGGGTGGACCCCCCTGCTCATCGCCGAAGGATTTCGTCCTGGCAACTTCAAACCTTCTTTCGAAACCATCGCATCCATTCATGAGGTCATGCTTGCCACCGGCATCACCCCTCCTCCCCCCACACAACCCAAGGGCATCAACAATACCGATTATACATCGCCTGAGCAAAAAAAGGCCGATGCCGAGCTGTGGAAAAAGGACAATCAGTAGAATACCTTTTGCGGGTCGAACATTGATTCACCATGAAACCAAGTTCTTTGGTGATGCACCCATACTCAGCAAGAGGGAGAAGCTGTCGATTCAAGTTGTTATTGTCACGCTGACAGACAATCAAGCATCCAGCACTTGAGGGTTGTCGTTCAGGAAGAGGACATATCTCGGGATCATCCCTTTGGAATGCTTGAATCCAGCATGAGGGCACGGACGTATTTTATGGCAATGGAACCGAAGGATAATAACTGATCATGGTATTCCTTCAGCACGAAATGACCATCCCTCTCGGCTTCCACTTCGGAGCGAAGATCCACATGTTCCAGATAACCGACGAAATAGGTAGATAATTGAGCTGAGGTCAATTGAGCTCTTCGCCATTTTCCGTCCGCTTCACGCTCCTCTTGAAACGCATCTTCCATCATCAAGCGCATCGCTTCTTGCTTTTCGATTCCGTCAACGTGTATTGCCTGGTCAAGTAAGGCATTGGTCACATCTCTCAAATACCATTTCAGAACGACCAAGCGCATCAAGGGATCATCCTTGAGAAAACCTTCCTCACACATCATCCACTCACTGTAAACTGCCCATCCTTCTACAAAGGTACCCGACCCCAGAACCGATCGAATCCTGCGGGGGTTTCGATTGGCATGGGCGAGTTGAACAAAATGACCGGGCATGGCTTCATGGATCGTGAGATTATGCAACGACCGGCGATTGTACTCACGCAGATGAGAGGCAACCTGTTCTTCTGTCCAGGAAGCCGGTGGAGGAGAAACGGCATAGAAGGTCTTCAACCCTTTTTCTAAAGGGCCAGGGGAATCACAATAGGCGAGTGAAACTCCACGACGGAATTCCGGCATGACAATAATTTCCATGGGATCCTCAGGCAACGTGACAATGTCGTTTTCAGTCAGGAATTGACGGGTCAATCGAACAGATTCATTGGCGGCAGCCACCACGCCTTCGGCACTTGGCCTGTCCTGACAGGCCAACTCAAGGCAGGCTCGAATGATTGATTTTTTGTAAGCCCGTGACGGTCGCTTTGGAAACTGTGTGTAGGGAAAACGCTTTAAATACACTTTTCTGGCAATCTCAAACATACGATCATGCAATGCACGTATTTGCAGTTTACCCCGCTCCTTGATCTGTTGCCGTGTCAAGGGAGACTGCAGCGTTTGCTCAAGTTTTTGATCATATAAGGTCGCCCCCAGTCGATAGTTCCCTGCCGCCTTGGGTAACAAGTGGTTCTCCAGCCATTGTTGATGCTCTTCAACCGCCTGACGAGCCACCTCAATGGCCCCGGTGAGATCTCGCCTTTCCTTTGACTTCAACGCTGAGCGGTGTGGTTGAATGGTGTTTTTGATGATTGCTAATATACCGCGATTCTGTCCAATAGCGGTTTCAGCATGAGCGCGCGGCACGCGAGAAGGGATGAGTACAGACCGGGCCTGCTCCAAGAGCGCAGGCAGTTGCAACAGTCTGGAGGTGGCGGAACGAAGCCGATCCGGTAAAGGCGCAAACTCACGCTCCATCAGACCGTAAACAGCATCCCCTGCCAGTCCCGAATAACGCAGGGGATTCCAAGCCCATTCCTGCAATATGTCATGACGCCATACAGACGTCTTTAAATGATGCCGCAGTATCGCAAGATCAACTTGCTCCGCTCTCGAAAGCCTCCCTCTGGAAAGAATCTCGATTCGCTGTAAAAAATCCAATTGCAACTGTCGTCTCCGCTCGCGGCCTTGCTCAGTGACATCATCGATGGATGCGTCATACCGATGATCTCCAATGCCCGTTGCCCAGACGGGTGAAAGCCGGGCCGATTCGTCGAAGTAATCATTGACGAGCGCTTCAAAACCATCTCCGTCACCAGTCACCACATTCCGATCTTCTGAGATTTCATCCTGAGCAAAAAGGCAATGACAGCACCAGAGCAAGGAGAGGCCTGAAATTTTCAACAATGACATGTTTGAAAGGTTAGGATGAGAGTACTCTGCAAACAAGCTAAAGACTCTGAACAGGAAAACACTCATCAATACAAAGCTTAATTCAACAGGAGATGAAACACCCGCAGCGCCGTTCCGTTCGAATCCGGATGGTGTTCTTCGGCAATACGTACCCTGACATGATGCGGACCGTTCTCCAGCCCATCGTCGAGTATCACAGCCCAGGGGAGGTGAAGACTTCGACTCCAGCGTGTGAATGTCTCCAATGGACGAAATCCGGCGTTGTCGATGTTGAATTCAACGCGCCCGGCATCGGGACCTGAGGTAATGAACAACCCCACCCCAGTGCCATTGAAATCAAATTCAAAACTGGCTCCCGATTGTGTAGAAACAAGGGCGGGAACATGAACAAAGCCAGACCGAGTAGCTTTCTTGTCAATAGGCTTCCATGTCGGGTTCCATGTAAAACCTTTGAGATGATGCACGCTGGAAATACTCCCTAAACGCCCATTGACATAGCTTTTTCTATCCACAATGTCTGGCAGTGCATGCGGTTTTATCGCACTGGACAAAGGCTTTTGAAAGGCGGTATTGAACATACGAGCGATGCTGTTGGCATAAAGCCGATGGCCGAAGGGAGATGGGTGCAGGTTTTTGAAATCTTCATTCCAGGTGAATTCACCCGCCTGAATGCGGTCAGTGACCTCCAGAGACAGGTTCAATGTCGGGTTGCCGTAAGCCGAAGCAACCTTTTCATGCTGCTCGATTGAGTCAGGGGTCTTGCCTTTCTTGTAATCGACCATGTGCGCGGGCATGACAAAATGAAGATGTACGATATCGGTCAATGGATTGATCGAGCGTGCGTGCCTTACGACACCCTCCATACCGCGCAACATATGCAATATCTCCGAGGTATTTGAAGTATCATTAACCGCCGCCTCTACAAACAATAAGTCCACAGGCCCTTTCAAGAAGACGTCACGCTCCAGGCGAAATGCGTGTGGGACGGACCCCATCGAACTGATTCCGGCTCCGATGAACTCAAATTCAGTCTCGGGAAACCGTTTCCGAAAATAGTTCATTGTATGATCACGCCAACCACCACCAGCGGTAATCGATCCTCCAAGAAAAGCAATGCGACCCGCTTTCTTTCGCTCAAATTGAAAGTGGCAGTTCTGCAGCCCATCCCGAAGATCAGAGTATGCACGTCCCAATGGAAGCACATCCGGCTCATGGCGGCTGGCAGCGCTGACTTGAATTGCCAACAAAAAACAAACCACCATGGAAAAATTGATCATCTTTATCATGGTTGTGTTTTAGATACTAACCCTCGCAATTTAACGATTCAAGGAACCATGTAGGGACGGTTTTGTGGTAATGAAAAGAAAATGCGCTTAACAGCAATCGGCAAGCGCGTTATTATTGAGGACACCATGATCATGAAAACCCCTCCAATCGCCTCCATCATCATTGTCGCAGTGATTTTCCTCGGGCACAGCTCCCACCATGCCGCAGATCTCGGTGATCTTTCGCCACTCACTTCCTGGAATAAGGTCGCACGCGGTGTGTGGCGAGCTGAAATGGGCAATCTGGAGAATGAAATCCGCTATTCGGATCTCGCAGCCGCTCCCCCAAGACTCAAAGCATTGAATGCGCTCTCCGATGCTGCGTTTCCATTTTCCTCAAAGACCATTTCGTTTCATCTGGACTCGAGCGAAAAGGTAATGGTCCGGATCCCGACCGATGAGGATGAAACTCTTTATGGATTCGGACTTCAACTCGATGGCATCAAGCATTCGCGCAAGGTCATGACCCTCAACGTGGATCACTGGAGCAAAGGCGGCGGCCGGACGCATGCACCCGTGCCTTTTTACATTTCCAGCAAAGGTTACGGAGTGTTTTTCAATACAGCCAGATTCCTGAAAATTTACAATCAAGTGGGCAATCGAAAAGATTCCCTGCGTAATCCACCGGAGGTAGATCGAAATCCTCCGTCCGACGAACCTCAACCGGGACCATGGTTGGCTCAACCACCAGGGGATGCCGTGGAGGCTCAGGTAAACAGTCCGGGACTTGAGTTGATTGTCTTTTCCGGCAACTCAATATTGGAAGTCGTGCAGCGGTATAACCTGTTCCATGGCGGAGGGGCCCTTCCCCCTCTCTGGGGACTGGGGTTCTGGCATCGCGTGCATGCAACTTTCAACGCGGATCAAGTGAAAGAGGAACTGGAGGACTTTGAGGAACGCAACTTTCCCATCGATGTTGTCGGGCTGGAGCCTGGATGGATGACAAAATCTTATCCTTGCACCTTCGAATGGCAAAAAAAACGCTTTCCTGATCCCGCAAAATTTACACGCGAATTACTGGACAAGGGGATCCGTTTGAACCTGTGGGAGAACCCTTATATTTCCAAGAGCAGCCGTCTCTACGAATCCATGTATCCACTTTCAGGCTCCCATCTGGTTTGGCTTGGGCTGGTGCCTGACTACACCCTCCCCAAGGCACGGCGCCTGTTGACCGATCAACATCATGAAGATCATATCAGCATTGGCGTCAGCGGTTACAAAATTGATGAAGTGGATGGATACGATTTCTGGCTCTGGCCGGATCATGCAACCTTCCCTTCGGGCGTTTCCGGTGAAGCGATGCGACAATCGTATGGATTACTCATGCAGAACATGCTCTATACGGATCTCTTCAAAAAACGCAATGTACGCACATACGGATTGGTGAGAGCTGGCAATGGCGCTGCATCGGGGTATCCATTCGTCATCTACAGTGACGCTTACAACCATCGTGAATATCTGACAGGGATTTCAACTTCGAGTCTCTGCGGAATATTATGGACCCCTGAGGCCCGTTCGGCTCGAAGTGATCGCGAATGGTTGAACCGAATGCAAACCGCCTGTTTCTCTGCCATGGCACAATTAAACGCTTGGTCATCGGGCAAAAAACCATGGAGTTACGAAAAGGTGACGGATGCGGTCAGAGATGTCATTCAGCTTCGCATGCGCTTGCTGCCCTATCTTTACACAGCTTTTGCAGATTACCAATTCGAAGGCATCCCACCGGTCCGACGCATGATATTAGAACATGGATTTGCAGGTGGAAATGAGACAGTAATTGAAGGTAAACTTGATGGTGAAATGAATCCTTACGCGATGGATCGCCGCGTCGAGAAGACGGATCAGTATATGTTCGGTCCTTCCATTTTGGTTGCACCATTTTATGAAAACCAGGCAACCAGACGTGAAGTTCAGCTACCTCATGGAAATTGGTATCATTTTTACTCGGGTAATTTCGCGGGCAATGGTGAGACTATTTCAGTGACTGCCGCTGAACTTGGTGATCGTATCCCGCTTTTTGTGAAAGAAGGCGCGGTGATCCCGATGCTGAGCGATTCCGTCAACCAGGTCAAGCGTGCCATTGGTCATCCACTGGAGGTGCGATGGTATGGCACTGAACCAGGGATAGGTGACCTCTATGAAGACGATGGGCAGACTTTTAAATACGAAGAAGGAGCATCCCGAAGGCGCCAATTCAAAGTCTCCCAAGCGAAAGATGGCCAATTGAATCTGGAGGAAACAGTAACCAATCAAAACCAGAAAGCCATGTTTGGCGTCCTTGAAAGATTTGTCGTCATGACGAAGTAATACCACAAGGCCAACAGGGCCGACTCATGAGATGGAGACCTGTGTCCATCACCCTTGATAGACCAAAAGGATAAGATAATCACAAGAGAGGTAAATACACCAGTTGAGCAACAAGATCACCAGAGGTGCAAAATCAATACGGGCCCATTGGAAAGGCAAACGGGACAAAGGTGACAACAATTTCCCAGCTACCTCATCAACCCAGTCCCAGCCTTCCCAATTGCCCAAATGCACGTAACTGTGGATGAGGTAAAGCAGCATCAAGAGGATGATGAGGTAGTAAAGGCCAAGCCAGGCGCTGATAGAAATACAAAGGGCTTGCCATAACAAATGTGGAACATCGCTGACCGCTGGCAGTATCCCCAGCCAGCCAAAAACCATAGCAAGAAAAATCCACCCTATGAAGCCGAAGGTGAGGAGAACCAAAACCTGTATCAGCCAGTGCCTGCTTTGAAGGAATCCCAGTGAAGCCCCCAGACCGTTAACGATATTTTCGGCACCATTTCTGGGGCTGAGGCGTGATAAGAACCAGAGCCAGATATAGGCAATCATTGCGAATTTCAGAAAACTGGCTACTGCCATCCAAAACATCGAACTCAAGCTCGCTGTCTTGAAATAAACCATCAGCAACATGAAATTCATTGACAGGGTTGGATCAATGGGGGCTCCCAGGTAATGCAGCAGCAGGGCTTTGACCAGCAAAATCAAAAGGAAGCCACCAAAATATATCCATGCGCTTCCGATGCGACGCGACGGCCCCACCAAAGTTCCCAATAGGGTCAATGGGCGCTGGATCTCGGTCGGGTTGTGGAGTTGCATCCACCCGTTCACCCATAGTATCCAAGCTGCTATATTGAGAATGAAGTCAATGATCTGCATCCGACAAACGGTGTAACAGATTCCATTTGATTTGGGAATGACGGATCAATGGTTAATTTGAACAAAAAGGGCCACCAGAAATCAATCCGATGGCCCTGAAATACAAGGATGTGAAATGAGATAGCGATTACATCACCTTGAGCAGGACATCAGCCATTTCTGAGGGTGTTTGAGCAACTTGAATCCCGGCTTCACGGAAGGCTTCAATTTTTGCTTCTGCCGTCCCTTTCCCACCACTGACAATTGCTCCAGCGTGGCCCATGCGTCGCCCGGGAGGTGCCGTCGTTCCCGCAATGAATCCTGCTACTGGCTTTTTGCAATTGTCACGGATCCAGGCAGCCGCTTCTTCCTCAGCTGAACCACCAATTTCACCAATCATAATGATACCGTGTGTATCAGGGTCATCGTTGAACATCTTGATCACATCAAGATGTGAAGTACCATTGACCGGATCTCCTCCGATACCCACGCAAGTCGATTGCCCCACTCCCCGACAAGTCAACTGCCAGACGGCTTCGTAAGTTAAAGTTCCACTGCGAGAAACAACGCCGATATTACCTTTTTTATGGATATACCCCGGCGCGATACCAATGCGACATCCTCCAGAAGACTGTTTACCTTCACCCGGAGTGACAATGCCTGGACAGTTGGGGCCTATCAGTCGGGTTTTACTTCCCTCCAGTGCACGTTTCACCTTCACCATGTCATTAACGGGTATTCCTTCGGTAATGCAGACCACAAGATCAAGTCCCGCGTCCACACCCTCAAGAATGGCATCAGCGGCGAATGGCGGTGGAACAAAAACCGCAGAAGTAGTTGTTCCTGTTTCAGCTACCGCTTGAGCAACCGTGTCAAACACAGGGACTTTGTCTTCGAAGGTTTGCCCGCCTTTACCAGGGGTCACCCCTGCCACGATTTGCGTGCCGTATTCCAGGCTCAGTTGTGCGTGCCGTCCACCAAACGAACCTGTAATGCCTTGGACTAAAACCTTTGTTTCGGGAGTGACTAAAATTGCCATATTCGATTCTTGTTTTGAAATTTTTTGTGAAGAGGATACGTAATAGCTCGGTTTCAGACAACAGCCACAATTTTCTTAGCTGCATCAGCCATCGAGTCTCCACTGATTAGCTCCAGTCCAGATTCGTTGAGAATTTTTTTACCAATCTCAACATTGTTACCTTCCAGACGCACAACAAGTGGAATCGATAAGTTGGTTTCCTTGGCGGCAGATACCACACCCTCAGCAATCACATCGCACTGCATGATTCCCCCGAAAATATTGACCAGGATACCTTTCACATTCGGATCACTCAAGATGATTTTGAATGCGGCAGTGACCTGTTCACGCGAAGCTCCGCCGCCTACATCGAGGAAATTAGCTGGGTCCCCACCATAATGCTTGATAATGTCCATCGTCGCCATGGCCAAGCCTGCACCATTGACAAGACAAGCTATATTACCGTCGAGTTTAATATAGTTGAGATCAAATTTGCCTGCTTCGATTTCAAGAGGCGCCTCTTCAGCAAGATCCCGCATTTCCAAAATGTCCTTGTGGCGATACAGCGCGTTGTCATCGAGAGAGATTTTTGCATCGACCGCAGCAATCCCCTGAGTCTCATCCACATTTTCAACAATACAAAGTGGATTGATTTCGACCATAGAGGCGTCACAACTCCAAAAAGTTTTGTAGACGCCCATGAGCAGTTTGGTCGCTTGCCCTATGAGGGACGAAGGAAGATTCAATGCAGCAGCTATTTTACGAGCTTGATAAGGCATCATCCCCATCGCTGGGTCTATCGTTTCCTTGACAATTTTTTCGGGCGATTTCTCGGCGACCTCCTCGATATCCATCCCCCCCTCGGTGCTGGCCATGACGATGGGCTTGGAGGTGTTACGATCAAGCAAAACCGCAAGATACAGTTCTTTTACAATTTTTTCAGCGCTAGCTATCAGTAAGGTTTTCACCTCGCGCCCCTCAGGACCTGTTTGCTTGGTAACCAATACTTCGCCTAACATGGCTTTTGCCGTCTCAACCGTCTGGTCCACGCTCTTGCAAAGATGCACTCCGCCTTGAAAGCCACTCTTGAAGGTCCCCTTGCCTCGTCCACCTGCATGGATCTGCGATTTGATCACTAGCATGCTCTGCCCGGCGTCAAAAAGAGCTTGTGCAGCAGTTTGAGCTTCTTCGATGCTTTTGCAGGCCTTGCCTGAAGGGACGTTTACGCCGTTGCGTGCTAATAATTCTTTGGCTTGGTATTCGTGAATATTCATGAAATCGATCGCTTAAAAAGCAGGGTAAAATAACATTGGAGAAGGCAACTCGATGGCAATTATCAGGCAGATAGTTTATGGATAGCCCTGCATTGCGGCCTATCGCTGGTCAATGGGCGTCACAGTCAAGCCCTCTGGACCAATATAATCGCTTTGAGGTCGGATCAAACGGTTGTCTGCCATTTGCTCCAATACATGTGCTGTCCATCCTGAAGTTCTTGCAATCGCAAAAATAGGGGTAAACAAATCGATAGGTATCTCCAAAGAGTAGTAAACGCTGGCAGAATAAAAATCCACATTGGCGTGAAGCCCTTTTTCGTTGAGCATGATTTCCGCGATTTTGTCGCTCATCTGAATCCATTTGGGTTCTGCGATTTGTTCCCCCATCTTAAGAACCATCTTACGCAGTTTCAATGCCCTGGGATCCAGTACTTTGTAAACTCTGTGCCCGATGCCCATGACTTTCTTTTTATTTTCCAGACAATCGGCGACGAAGGCATCCACATTTTCGAGGCTACCTATTTCCTTCAGCATTCGAATGACAGCTTCATTGGCACCACCATGCAAAGGCCCCTTGAGCGTCCCAATCGCACTGGTCACAGCGGAGTAAATGTCAGAAAGGGTTGCGACGGTGACCCTTGAGGCAAACGTGGAAGCGTTCATTCCATGATCAGCGTGGAGAACGTAGCACATGTCCAAGGTGTCAACGCTATCTTTCTCAGCTTCCGTGCCGCCGTTAATGAGATACAGAAAGTTGGCGGCTTCATTCAAATCAGGCCTGGACTCCACCAAGGGCCTTCCCTGGCGATAGAGATGGAAGTAAGCTGTGACGATAGGGATTTGAGCAATGATCTTTAGAGCTTTTTCCTGAAGTGATTCCGGAGAGTTGTCCTCGGATGAGGAGTCAAAACATCCAAGAGCAGATATGCCTGTTCTGAGGGCATTCATCGGAACAGTGTCCTTGGGCAAGGATTGTATTAAATCTATAACGCCTTGGGGTAGTTGACGATAGCTTACCAGCTTAGTTTTCAAAGCGCTCAGTTCAGACTGGTTCGGAAGCTTGCCATAATGCAATAAATAAACCGTTTCCTCGTAACCAATATTTCCTGCAAGCTCATTGATGTCATACCCCCTGTAAATCAATTCCCCCACATCCCCCCGCACATCACTCAGATATGTTTTGGCGGCTACAATTCCTTCAAGTCCTTTTGTCGCGTCACTACTCATATTGAATCACTCAATCTGCTCAAATTTTATCTCAACTTACTTTAATCCAAAGGAGAATCTATGGAAGCAAACGTAGTAGCGTCAATTTTTTTTGAAAAAATGCTCCAAAAACCAGTCAAATTTATCAGTGAATTGACCATGACCAGTCAAATTAAGAAGAAAATCTGCAAGACAATAGGAGGTTGATTCAATGGAGGATCCACAATACAAGCCACTTAACGAATGGCAGTGTGAGAAACTGTGACAAAGCAGCAAACTACTCCAATCCCTGGGTGGCGATGCCAAAAAACTGAAAGGACCGGATAAAAACAGGAGGAGGGTGATCAATAGGTTGAATTTTGATGAAAATTCCCTCCCGCCGAATAAAGGATGCAGCGAAATGACACAAATACAGATCCTTATGGCTATTAAACAAAGAAAACAGGCGGTACTTATAAACAGTTTATTTAAATTTTTAACTTTCTTTGAACTTTGACTATTTTGACCTATCAATATTGCTATGTATGGTTTGGTCAATGAAGCAGTTCAGGGACTGGTAATAGAAAACCGCGGCGAAGAAACTTGGGATAACATAAAGGAGCGTGCCAATGTCGATGTGGAAATGTTCATCAGTCATGAATCATACAAGGATAGCCTGACCTACGACTTGCTGGTGACGGCTTCGGAAATTGTGAATCAGCCAGCATCCAAGTTACTGAGATTATTGGGGTATTACTGGATCACTGAGATTGCAGTCGAACACTACGGATCAATGATGGATGCAGGTGGAAATAGTTTTGTTGAATTCATGAAAAACCTGCCTCATTTCCATCGCCGCGTCGCCATGATCTTTCCAAACCCTGAGCCACCCAGCTTTAGTATTTTGAAGGAAGAAGAGAACAGGTTACACTTACTCTATAAATCAACTCGTGGTGGTCTTGAAATGTTTGTTGTGGGTCTTCTCGAAGCGTTAGCCAAGCGCCACAAAATCGAAATAAAAATCGATCACAGTAAATTCAAAAGCGATCAACCTGTTGAGGAGGTCAACCAGAGGTTGTTCATCATTAGTTGGGAACCAATTTGATGAGCATTGAATCAAACATTCCATTCAGCGTCCTGGAGAAGTTCTTCCCTTTCTACATTTGGATTGATTCGGATTACCGGATCCTTTCTGTAGGTCCATCCCTGAAGAAATTACTGCCTGAATCAAAGATTGGAATCAATGTAAACAGCCTCTTCCTGAAAGAACGAGGCGGGGTTTTGGCCATTGATTTAAGTTTACCAGATTTGGATAAAAAACTGCATCTTCTAAAACCGGTCAAAAAGGATTTGACCCTTCGTGGCCAACTGATCGAGCTGCCGGATAACAGCTTTTTTCTTGCTGCATCTCCTTGGGTGCAATCGCAAGATATCCTACTTTCGCTTAATCTCGATTTGGCAGATTTTGCAGTGCATGACCCAATCTTGGATTTGATGAACGTGATTCAATCTGAGCGCATGGCAAGTGGAGAGATCAAAGCTCTGGTGAACAAACTTTCACAGCAGAAAGCATCCCTCAAGGAAGCCAACCATTCTCTCGAGGAACAAAACCGAACTGTGCTGAAGACACAGCAGGAGTTGGAGAAACAAGCCTCGAAAGCAAGGAAGCTAGCGCACGTGGCAAGCCGCACTGACAATGCGGTGGTCATCACCAACGATCGCGGAGAAATTGACTGGGTCAATGAAAGTTTTGAGAAACTTACAGAATTCAATTTGGACGAGGTCAAGGGAATCACCCCGGGAAAGTTACTTCAGGGACCTGATACAGATCAGGAAACCGTAAAACACATGAACGAGCGCCTCAAAAACCATGAGGGGTACAATGTAGAAATTATCAACTATTCCAAGTCTGGACGAAGGTATTGGATTCGAATTGAGGTCCAACCCATATTTAATGAAAAGTCAGAATTGACTCATTTTATTGCGGTTGAAACAGATATTACCGCACAAAAACTTACTGAGGAGAGGTTGAATGCGGCCAAAGTCAAGGCTGAGCTGGCCAATGCTGCCATGAGTGAATTCCTGGCTACTGTAAGCCATGAGATTCGCACACCGATGAACGGAATCATTGGCATGCTTGAAATCCTGATGGATACCAAACTCGAAAGAGAACAGCGAAATTATATATCATTGATCAGGGGCAGCTCCGAATCGCTCGTAAAAATCATCAACGATGTCTTGGATCTTTCCAAAATCCAATCCGATCGATTCGAATTTGAAGTAAAGCCATTTGAGTTGAGAAAACTTACCGATGAAGTCGTTTTGCTAATGTCCTATGCAGCGACCGAGAAAAAACTGGATTTTGAAGTCTTGGTGCATACGGAATTACCAAACAATTGGATTGGAGATGGTTCACGCTTACGACAAATCCTTATCAATCTGGTGGGTAATGCCATCAAATTCACCGAGGAAGGCTCAGTTGAGGTTAGAGTTGGGATCACAGACGAATCATCTGAGGAATCCCCCATCGTGTATTTTGAAGTTTCGGATACAGGTATCGGAATTCCTTCGGAACGTTTGAATGACATTTTCAAACCATTCACTCAGCTGGGAAGATTTGGCAGCCACAATCAGCAAGGAACCGGTCTGGGGCTTTCCATTTGCAGTCAGTTGGTCAATATGATGCATGGCAAGATTGAGGTTGAGTCCACACATGGCCAAGGAACCAGCTTCAGAGTGGAAGTGCCTCTCGAGACTGATAAGAAGAGGCAACCCAAGCCCAGATCCTCTATCTTTGGTAAAAAAGCCATTACGGTCATACCACACTCAATAGAAAGGGAAGTGGTTGAAAACCACCTGAAAACGAAAGGGATGAAATGCAGATCTTTTGAAAACCCCAAAGAAGGGTTTGACTGCCTTCAGGAAGCCATTCAACTGAAGGAAGGAATCAGGTATTTCATGTTCTCCGAGAATTTACTGGGTCACTCAGAATGGAGCAATCTCGAGGAGATCTTCAAGCAAGCCAGGGAACAAAACGAAACATTTCAAGTCATCGTCATCGCCCGAGCTACATCAAAGGCCGCTAGGAATCAGAATTACCTTTTTTATTACGAAATCCTTTACCGCCCCCTAACTTATGAGGCCTCAGGAGAAATACATCGAGCAACGGGAGCTCAAGAAATTCCTGATGGTCAGAAAAGTCTATCAGGAGGCATTACCAAACAATCAGAACTCTTTGACAAGAGCATCACTGTTTTGCTTGTCGAAGATCACCCGATTAATATTCAGCAAATGACCATATTGCTGAAGCGTCTGGGTATTATTCCTGATATTGCAAGAAACGGATTAGAGGCGGTGGAGGCAGTGAAGAAGAAGGTTTACGATGTGTTGTTGATGGACTGCCAGATGCCGGTCATGGACGGAATGGAGGCTACGCGGGAAATCCGAAAGCTCTACTCGAAAGGCTTATTGGTGAAAAACCCTTACATCATCGCAATTACCGCTTTTGCGCTTAAAGGAGATCGTGAAAAGTGCTTGGAGGCGGGTATGAACAACTACATCAGCAAACCCGTTTATAAAAAGGATGTCATCGACACTCTAGAAGCCGCACTCAAAACTGAAAAACCAGGAGTATCGAAGTCAAACTTAAACTCAAATCAAACCAAAAAATATCCATTGGATGTAGAGTCGGCCTTTGAAAAACTCTGCAGTGAGCTAAACCAAGAGGCTGCACTGACTCTGACTAAAGCACTGATCAAAATGCTGCCAGGTAAAGGTCAGGAACTGGAACAAATTTTTGAAACTGATGAGCGGGAGGCCATTTCCAGATTTGGACACAGCATGAAGAGTATTTGCCGCATGAACGGACTTCAGGAACTTGCAGAATTGACTGCTGAGCTTGAAGGTTCTGCCAAAGATCTCAGCAAGCAAGATTTGGAGGTGTTGATCAAAGTTGTCCAGCGCGAAATTAAAGATGCAGAGAAGGGTCTGACCGAATTGGTCCAAACCCACTCGTTAACCGTTTGATTAAACTTGGGGTCCTGCATGTAAATGAACAATTGGGATCACTTATGGAGCTCAAGCAATTACATTGTTTGAGAGGCACAAATCAGCCAGCGAGAAAATCAGCTGAGTTATAAAAGTTCATTTCTTCCTAATTCGGTCGTTGCCTAAGCCGTAACAAGGCGAGATCCAAATACTGGCAATTCTGATACCTCTTCCTGAAGGCAACTATTATTTCTGGGAGAACATTGATGAAACGAGAGTGATTGAATGCAAACGCCCCCGTTGTTGAGGGTAGTTTTATTGCATTCATAATCGAGGGTAGTTCGACCAACGCAAATCATTGAGAAGGATCAACATTTTCCCAAAAACAGATTGTAAGGCCGGGTTCTTTGTCAATTGAGCGGCTGGTCTTGCTGGAGGTGTATTGATTGAAATCAACGACTTTTCATATTGAACAAATTACCCGACGCACTCGAATGCTCTCCTCTGAAATCCGCCTCTATTTGAAATCTTCGTTCAAAATCAGCTCGGCAAAAACTGGATTATGATCCGAGGCTAAGGGGGCCTGTATGATGCGAGATGATTTGAGCTGAACCTTGGCTCCGGGTGATGAAAGCAGGTAATCGATCCCGTCATGGATTTCAAGACAATCATTCCATCCTTGTTTCCAGAGTAAATCCATGGATACGGTCTGAGGCCGTGCATTAAAGTCACCCGCAAGCAGCGTGAGATTGTCTGTATTCTTAGGGATGATCTGAATCATGCGCTGAACCTGCTCCAAACGAGTCTCGGCGCTTAGATGACAGAGATGAGCGTTGAATAACTGAATCAAAGGCCAATCGTCGCCCAATTCAATCTTTGCTTCCAGCACGATCCGTGGCTCTTGACCTATGCGATAAGGAAGGGCGAACGTGCCTTTTGAATGGATGTTACCGCGAGCCATGATGGCGAGCCCATAGGCACCTCCTTGAAAATTCAAGGCCTTTCCAAAAACAACCTGATAGTCCAAGAGATCGGCCAGTCGCTTTGCTTGATCCACCTGCTGGGTGCGTGAGGTCTCACGATCAACTTCCTGCAAGGCAACGATGTGAGGGTCGGCTTTACGGATAATGGCTGCGATGCGTTCGTAGTCCACTTTCCCGTCCACCCCTTGGGCGTGATGAATATTGTAGGTCATGATCCGCAATGAACGGTTTCCTTCGGCAGCCACCAGAAGCGACACGAATAAAAAGAGAAAAGAAAAGATGCGTGGGTTCATATTGAGAAGATCGTTGGTCTTGGGTGATGAGTGGAAAGTAAATCCCGGAAAAAACGCTGCCAACCTTTTATTTGGCTTTGTGTTTCTTCCCAATGTCATTGGCTTTTTGGACCCCTTTCCTTCCGATGCTTGTTTTGGATACAGATCCCACTTTCAGATACGCAGATTTCAACGTATTCAACATGCTATCACGATGCTTATAGAGCCGCTTATGTTTTCTCCTTGGACTTCTGGAAAGGCAATAAGCAGTGAGCAGTGGCAGCGAGACCGTTGTATCCACATAGGCCACGACACAGTCAGGCAACGTTGCCGGGTCCACTTTCCCCCAGCTCACCGCCTCTGCAGGAGTCGCCCCACTCAGGCCGCCTGTATCAGGCCGAGCATCTGTACATTGAAGAAAGTAATCATGCCCTTTCTCTTCAATCCCCATGATTTCCTGAATCTGGGGTTCAGTCTGCAACATGAAATTCTTTGGAGACCCACCACCTAAAATAAAAACGGAAGATGTATGACCTGTCGATTTCGCTGCATAAACAATGGACGCGGTCTGATTGACATCGCGGTTTGTATCGAAACTAACAGCCTGGTCTCGTA
>ERZ1046740.1027-NODE-1027-length-20886-cov-5.385339_pt1 | contig 20886 bp, 10 predicted proteins | sample MGYA00383093_ERZ1046740 | MGnify/ENA primary metagenome ERZ1046740 (study PRJEB29581, sample SAMEA5548363) | metagenome | biome: marine; feature: coastal; material: water | depth 25 m | study: Short-term variability in the microbial, nano- and picoplankton... | reverse complement strand
GAGACGAATATAATAGTCTTAACAAGTCTGAATTGACAGCTCCTTCTGTATACTCACCTATTTTCATGTATGAAGACTATCGCTTGACAATAGCTCCCGATACAATAAACGACAACGTATACGCTAGTTTTATAAGAAAACCTAGAAACGTTATATGGAACTTTACAACCGACTCTAATAACAATAACGCGTACTCTTGGAGCGCCGCAACAAGTACAAACTTTGAATTACTACAATCAGAGCAAACCGAGGTCATAGTTAGAATACTTCTTTATAGTGGTATAGTTGTGAAAGACTACCAAGTGGTTCAGTTAGCTGCTCAAGAAGTACAGCAAAATGAAATAAACCAAAAAAGCTAATAAAATATGCCTACACCTAATGGAGGTTTAATAACCGAAACTAACGCTCAGTATTACGCTGGAGCACAGACGTTTACATCTGCCGCAGGAGCAGGTCAATCATTTACCACTACGTTTGATACTGATTTGGTTTTTGGTAGCTACAATCCGACAGACGCAAGTTACGCTTTAAATAACTTTAAACTTTATACAGCAGCTTCAGGTGTTCCTGTTTATACAGAATACACTTCTGCATATACAGTTGTTGGTAATGTTATAACCATAACAGGTAATTTAACTGCTAACACTTCTATAGCTGTTCAACTCAAAACTTTATCCGGTGGCAACTACGGGAACAAGGACGCTGTTGGTAATACAGTAGAAGAAAACTGGGGCTCATACTCTTACACTAAACTCGACGACATAGTAAATAATTTTATTGTTGCGTATGTTGGAGACGGTAAAATGGTTACATCTGTAAAAAGAACAGACGTGGTCTTTTTTGCTAAAAGAGCTATGCAGGAGTTTAGCTATGATACATTAAAAAGCGTAAAATCTCAAGAGCTTTCTATACCACCAAGCCTAAGTGTTCCAATGCCTCAGGACTATGTAAACTACGTTAAAATGTCTTGGATAGACGGATCAGGTATTAAACATATAATATATCCTACTACTTTAACTAGTAACCCGACTTCTATACCTTTGCAAGATGGTAGAGGTATACCTACACAGGACAACTTTGACAATAACACGCAGGGTACTTCTATAACAGAAGATAGATGGGATACAAATGGTATAAACACTATAAACAACCAAATACAAGACGGTTCACCTGTACTTGCGGATATATATGGTGGTGGTTTTGGTCAAGGCTTTAGTAATCAAAGTGGTTTCTACGGCATGCAACCTGAAGTTAGCCAAATAAACGGGTGGTTTACAATAAACGAAAGAGAGAATACTTTTTCTTTTTCAAACGATCTAGTCGACCGAGTAATCATTTTAGAGTACATTTCTGATGGTTTAGCTTACGACTTAGATACTAGAGTCCCTAAGATGGCTGAAGAAGCCTTATACGCGTATATACTACACGCTATAATTTCCACAAGAATTAATCAACCTGAATATATAGTTCAGAGACTGCGTCAAGAAAAAAGCGCCAAATTAAGAAATGCTAAGATAAGACTATCTAATATAAAACTAAGCGAGTTCGTGCAAGTTATGAGAGGTAAGTCTAAATGGATAAAATCGTAAATTAAATGGCTGAAATCAAAAACACTTTTATTAAATCTAAGATGAACAAAGACTTAGATGATAGACTTGTACCCAACGGCGAGTACCGTGATGCACTTAATGTATCTGTAGGTAAATCAGAAGATGATGATGTTGGTGCTCTAGAAAATATTATAGGTAACTCAAAAGCTGTTTCCAGTATACCCTACGATGCTAGCACTTTTAGTATAATAGGTTATTATAGCGATTCAATCAACGATAGAGTTATAACTTTTGTTACAAACTATACAGACCCGTACGTTAACGGTCAGCACACTTCAGTTTCTAGAGCTAATGACGCTTCTCCAGCTCCAAACCCCTTATATGATTGTCATATATGTGTTTTTGACAAGCAAACAAATTCTTATTCCATAATAGTCACTGGAGAGTTTTTAAACTTCTCAACTACAGACAGAGTAATAGGTGTAAGCTTAATTGAAGATTTACTGTTTTTTACAGATAATAGAAATCAGCCAAGAAAAATAAACCTTACAACAGCTTTGTCTAGTGAATCCAATGATCATTATAATTCTGAAAATTCTATTTCTGTAGCCAAGTACAACCCTTATCAACCGATTAGTTTACTTAAAAAAACAACGTACAAGGTGTCTGCAGCCTCCACTAATTCAAACGTAATAACTTTTTCATCTGTTAACAGTGATGTGCAAGTAGGTATGACAGTGGTAGGTAGAAAAATAGCTAACGGATTACCTATTAGTGGTTTAGCAGCTGCTGACTTTGTAACTGTAGAGAGCTTAACTAGTACAACTGTAACTTTACGTAAACAAAGCTCTGGCGATCCATCTTTAACTTTACAGGCTGGTGATGAAATTACTTTTCTAGGTTCTACAATGAGCAACAAGGAAAACGACGCTAACTGGCCAGGAGATCCGGATTTCATGGAAGAAAGATTTATACGCTTTTCTTATAGATTCAAATTTGAAGACGGTGAGTACTCTATAACTGCTCCTTTCACGCAAATAGCTTATATACCAAAGCAAAAAGGCTATTTTTTTAGTGGAGACGAAGATTCTGCATATAAGTCTACTATAGTAGATTTTATGGAAAATAATGTAAATAACGTAGAACTAATAATACCTCTACCGTCAAAAGGCTCTTTACTTTCTTCACAGTATAAAATATCATCTGTAGATATATTGTATAAAGAGTCTGATGCTTTAGCTTTAAAAGTGCTGGAAACTGTAAAAGTCTCTAGTATAGCTTCTGATTTCCCAAACACCAATAACTACGTTTACGATTATCAATCTAGAAAACCCTACAGAACTCTACCTAGTAACGAAATATCTAGAGTATACGACAAGGTACCTGTTAGAGCTCTTGCTCAAGAAACAACAGGTAATAGAGTTATGTATGCTAACTTTTACGACAAGCATACTCCTCCTGGCTCTATAAACTACAGTGTTGGAGTTTTTAAAAAAGACGCTATAAATGACGATAGTTTCGTAGAATACCCTAACCATACTGTTAAGCAAAATAGAAATTATCAAGTAGGTTTTGTTCTATCAGACAAGTTTGGTAGACAGTCACCTGTTATACTATCACCCGTTGTTAAGACTGACAGTTCTAATGTAAGAAATGGATCTACGTTTTACCACGACTACAACGCTTCAGCAGATGACGTGCTAGAGTGGTTCGGGGACCAAGTGCAAGTAAAAGTAAATGAAGGTATATCCAGTGGTACAGGTTTAGGTGATCCAAACATAGTCACAGGTGAACCAGGTTTGTATGCTGTACCTCTAAAAAATCCCAACACTGGTGATGGTTTTTCTATATCTTTAAACCCTAATGACGCGCCTTATTTTACGAATGGCAATAAAACGTATAACTACAAAATGAATCCAACCGGTAGTACTACTGGAAGTTCCAACGTTAACACTAACCAGCCTAAAGTTGGTAGTTATCTTCGAGGAGCTTACAAAGACTACGTGAAGGTACTATCTAAAACTGGAAGTAATAATTGGAACGTAGTTACTTGTGATGGCGAAATAAGCGATATTTATTTGAGAAAACTCTTTGTTCCCACTGGTAGCTTAGACTTGAAATTTGCTTTTAGAATAAACCCGACAGGTTGGTACTCTTACAAACTAGTAGTTAAACAGTCTCAACAAGAGTATTATAACGTTTACTCTGCTGGAGCTATGAAGGGTTTACCTTTTAACTATGACGAGAATCACCTAACCCCAATACAAGACGAAGATACGTCTTTTATATCGTTACTAAACGACAATATAAATAAAATACCTAGAGATTTAACTGAGGTTGGCCCACAAGATAAAACTTTTAGAAGCTCTGTAGTGTTGTATGGTAGAGTTCAGAACAATGCAACTAATAATTCTCAGTTTTACCCAGGTAGAAACTCATTTGTCACGTCTTCAATAGAAGATTTGTTTGGTTTGTTTGATGTAGCTGAATATAAAACATCTACAAGAGACTTAGTAAATATACCTATAACCAATAAACTTAATCCTTTTCACGGTTTCTACAAGTCAGATTCAGATCCTTTTATAGCGGAGATAAACACTTCTAAAGATTCTAACTTGCAGTTTGGAGTCAATAATAGTGTAACCACAACTAACGTAACAGCTAATGCTAGTTCCAATGTAGTCGACGATGTTTCTATTCCTGTCGACAATGAAACTGGTAGTATATCAATAGGTAGCGTAATAACTGAAATAAATGGAACCGCTGTAGCCGCGGAAACTGACTATGTAGTAGTTAATACTACTAATGGTGCTAATCCTACTTTGACGCTAAATAGAGCTATAACGCTAAGCAATAATGATCTAATAAAGTTTACAGAGAGAAAGTATAACGATATATCCACTTTGGCTGTACTAGAAACACCACCTACTGTATCTTTGTTAGATATATTTTGGGAAACAGGTACAACTGGTTTAATATCTGATCTAAACGACGACGTTTTAACAGCATTCGATGGCGTTTCTGACACTTCTAACATTAGCTTTAACTACGTAGAAAACCAAGATATAAACGGAACTGGCACTAGCGCTGGGGCAATAAACTCGCCTTATGTCACTAATTATTTTTATCCTTTATCTTTAGAAGGAGAAGAACTAACAAACACTGGACTAATGTCTGGCGAGTTATCTAGTTTACCAAACGGTTCTACGGGTTCTAGAATGAGCGTAGTAGACGCTAACGGTAATACAGTAGAAAGATTTACACTAGAGCAAAATACTGATGCAGCTTCTAGCGACGTCGGTGCTTACAGAATCAGAATCATAAGTTCTAATATTAATTCTCAAACAGATGTTGGTTACGCTGCTTTCGGAAGTGATGAAAGCGTAAACCAATTTACTTTTGGTTTAGAGTTTTTCGATAACAATGGTGAATGGTCTAGCACTTTTAGTTTCGAAGGTTCTATGACGAACTCAAATCCATATTTATACAGTACGATAAATACACCTCTTACATCTACAACGTTGAGCACTATAAAAACCACGGCTCCAAGAGTTGATGAAAGTAAGTTTGTTGATTTTACTGGAGGTTCAAATAGAGCGTATATATCTAATGGAGCTTTTACCATCAGCTCAATAACAAACGAAACAAGAGGTGTAGGTGTTTATTTCGACTCAGTGCCAAAGACACAAACCCAGCAAACTTTAAACCCATGGAAACTTCAGCATACGAGTGGAAAGATAGCGCTTAATGGTTTCTCAATAAACAATAAACCTGATATTTACGGCGGTGTACAAGTTGGGCACTATGATTTAACTTTTAAAGTTAAAGACGCTATGACAGATATCGGTGATAGCGGGTTTCCAAGGATAGACGATAACGGAACACAAAGCAGTGGAACAAAGACAAGTGTTACGTATCAGCAAAAAATAATAATAGAGCCTGATAAAGTGCCGGCCAACTTAGTAAATACTTGTTTGTATAACGGCTTACAATCAGATCCAGATAATTCTTCAAACGGTAATAGATTTGCAGCTACTTCAAACTTGGCGCCACCAACAGATCCAAGTATAAAAACAGCGTACTGGCAATGGTATATAAGTAGCAGTGAAACGGTTACCAAACCATCAAACGCTACAAGCCAAGAGAATTTAGGGCCTACTACAGATCCAGCCTTTATTCAATACTACCCTCATAGATTGGGTAACGACGGAGGAAGCAAGAGCGGTTTTAATTCTGGTACTATGCTGCTTGACTTTATGTTTGAAGTTACTAACGCAACTCTTCCTAAAACTTATACTAATGACTGTAGAGTAAAGTGGTCAATTTGGTATAGACAATCAGCAACTGATAACTGGCAGGTCGGAGCCACAAACACTAACAATCAGATAATCGGTGACATGTATAGAACTGTTTCAACTGGAAACACTACTGCTACAGCGACTTCATCAGTTAGCATACCCATGGCTTTCGACAAGCTTGGAGAGTATTTTATAGAGTGCAGAGTAAAAGCTTACACTAAAAACTACACTAAAGCGTGGGTAAATGTTAGTGATGCAAACTACCCTACTTGTGTACCTCTTTATGGTAGAAACTTAATAGACGAAGCTAGTGGAGTTGGTCTAAATGCTGATTATTTTAAGTTCAATTATTCTAATGATGTGGGCTCTTCTGTTAACTGTAACACGTTAACGAACAGCAATGTTGTTTATTCGAGAACTCCATATCCTCACATAACTACTCAGCTTTACTTAGATACTGGACTAGAAGATTTTATATCACCAACACCAACTTATGGTAAAAGAAAATACGATTTTAACGCGTCAGGCGGTGAAGGTAACTTAACTTTTACTCAATTAAATCTTCTTAGCGAACCTAGAACAGCAAGTTTCAATTCGGTTAGCCAACAAAGCACTTCTAGTAATACTGAAACAACAACAAGCAATTACAAAACTAACGTTTTCTACATAGACACAGCCGCCTCAACAGCATGGAGAGAAGCGTGTAATAGCAGTTTTAATTCGTATCAGTACTTTTATTCTTATCAATACGAGAGACCTGCACAGTAGCAAGTGTAACTAAACGTTTAAACAAGTAATAATAATATATGTCAGCAATTCTAAACTTAAAGTATTTTAACTCTTTTTGGCTAAAGAAGATTAGTAGCATGGTAAATAACCAACCTTCTAACCCACGTAGTAATTTAGCAAATGTTCCAGGCGGTTACACCTCTAATGATCAAACAGATTGGTACATAGAAGAAGCTAGAATAAGAGGAGGCTACAATAACACTTCTGTAGATTTTGGCGTAAAAGCTTACTTAGTAGAAGATCAATCAAACCAACAACACAGGTTTAACTCTATCATATACTCTGGTGTTTTCAACTCTAGAACAGGTGTTAATGATACGAATGTTTTTTCAGTTAGTGATGATATAACTAAATCAGCTGATCCAGCTAATGGCTCTATACAAAAGTTGTTTGCTGAAAACACTGACTTAATTGTTTTTCAAGAAGACAAAGTTAGTAGAGCTCTAATAGATAAAGACGCTATTTATTCAGCGGAGGGAAGTGCTATAACTACTTCTGCAGCGCAAGTTGTTGGGCAAATGGTTCCGTACTTAGGAAATTACGGTATAACAACAGATCCAGAGTCTTTTGCTGTCTACGGTTATAGAAAATACTTTACAGATAGAAAAAGGAATGCTGTTTTAAGGCTTTCTAGAGACGGCATAACAGAAATATCATCTTATGGTATGCGTGACTTTTTTAGAGATAAAATAAGTTCTCTAAGCCCGTCTAGTAAAATAATAGGCGGATGGGATATACATAGTAAAAACTACGTGCTATCTATCCAGCAAGATAACGGTAGTTATGACACTCTATCTTTTGACGAAGAGGCTAAAGGTTGGACTAGTTTTTTTAGTTACAAACCTAATTTTATACTAAGCATAAACTCTTCTTTATATTCTGCATACAATGGCGAGCTTTGGAAACACTATAGTTTTGACGATTCTTCCTCGGTTCGTAGGGGAATTTTTTACGGACAACAGTATGAATCATCCGTACAGTTCGTGTTTAACAGTAATCAGTCATTAGTTAAAAATTTTAAAACAATAAACTACGAAGGTAGCGCTGATTGGCGCGTTAGTGCTATAAGCACTACTATCGACACAGGTCTGTCTATTGATAAAGCGGCAGGTCCGTCTTCTAGAAGCACCTTACTAGGACTAGAAGCTCAGCTATGGAATAATAATTTCAAACGTAAAGAAAACAAATACTTTGCGAACATAGTAAACTCAACGCCTGTGCAAGCAGGGGATATTGTCTTTGGAAACGGAGGAACGTCAGGTGTAAAGGGATTTTTTGCTGTAGTTGATATGAGCGTTGATAACAGCATAGGTGGTAAAAAAGAACTATTTGCAGTATCTACAGACTACTCAGAATCATCATATTAAATTAAATTAAATTAAATGAAATTAAGTATACGTAAACTCAATGAAGAAGATTGGGAAACTCTTTGCTCTTGGTGGGAGCAGTGGCCAAAATGGGTACCAGTACCCAAACATATGTTACCTGAAAATGGAACAGGTGGCTTTATGGTAGAGAAAAACAACAAACCTATAGTAGCAGGTTTCTTATACACCACAAATTCTAAGGTTGCTTGGGTCGAGTGGGTTGTATCAGACCCAACCTACAGGGAATCAGATAGAAAAGAAGCTTTAGAGCTACTTATAAAAGGAATTGAAAATGTAGCTAAAAATAGCGGATTTCAAGTAATACTAAGTATAGGAAGAAGTAGAGGCTTGATAGAAGTACATAAAAAACTAGGGTACACTATAGACAAGGACCCTTCATACGAAATATCTAAAAAAATAAATTAACATGGCAGTAATAGCAGCATCGGTAGGGGCAGTCGTCTCTGGAGTAGGAGCAGCAGTCGGCGCTAATCAAGCTAAACAAGCAGGTAAAAGAGCTGGTAGAGCTAAAAGGTCGGCTCAAGCAGAACTAGACGCTTTAAAAGAAGGTAGACAGGAAATAATAAACCCTTACGAGTCCACTAAGAACTTGTCTGATCTAGCCTCAGACTTGTCCGGTGAAATGTCTAATCCCTTTGCTACTCTTGGTGTAGCTACTCAAGCAGCAGAGATACAAATAGAACAAGCTGATATAGCTTTAGCTAACACTTTAGACAACTTGAGAGCTTCAGGCGCAAGTGCTGGAGGCGCTACAGCTTTAGCTCAAGCAGCTTTGCAGAGCAAAAGAGGCGTAGCTGCTTCTATAGAAACTCAAGAAGCTAACAATGACAAGTTGAGAGCTCAAGGAGAACAAAACTTACAGTCTAGAAAAACAGCTGAACAACAGCGTCTGCAAAACATAGCTATATCAGAAGGTCAGAGAGTTCAAGCTGCAGATGCTGCCGGTAAGCAATTCGAGTTTCAAACAGGAGAAAACAGAACCAACGCCGATTTGGATAGAGCAGCCGCTAAGATATCACAAGCATCAGCGCAGCAGGCTCAAGCTAACCGAGATAGGTCTAACGCTATAGCTGGTGGATTCAGTGCTATTGGAAGTATTGGTACAAGCTTGATATCAGCTGAGGGAGCGGCACAGTCAGGCGGCAATTCACTTTTTGACTAAAATAACTAAAATAAAAAAACATGAGTTATAGAAATCCACCAATAATAATAGATAAATCAAACGAGATTTGGGGTACTGCCATAGCTAAATTTGGTCAACAATTATCTGAAGGTATAATCAGCGCTGGAGAAGCAGCTAAATTAGCTGGTGAAGAACAAGCTGAATACGCTAGAAAAACTAAACTAGCTATGCAAACCTTAGAAACTAAAACCAGAGAGTCGTACATGGACACTGCTAGAGATAATTATTTAGCTATAAAAAAGAGTTCAGATGCTAGCATAGCTAACCAGTTTAAGGTGGATGTAGAGAAAATGCTCAACGGAACAGGTACTCCAGGAGAAGAAGGTTACAAAATAGGAGCTATAGATGCTAAAGTTCAACTTTCTCTAAACACTGATTTAGACGACGAAACTAAAAAATACTATAACAGTGTTATTGAAGATTCTAAGATGTTTCAAGAGACAGCAGTAGATGGTTTCGGAAAAGTAATATCTAGCGTTACTGATTTGAAGGGTAGAGACTCTAACACGTTGGGTAAACCAGGTGGTTATACCTATAAGGGAGGTAGTAGAAAAGAAAAACTAGAAAACCAACTAGCTTTTTACGCTGTAGATCCTGACGCTATGATAAACCCAGATGTTATAGAAACTAGAAAAACATCAAGGGGAGAAAATAACGAAAACTTTTTAGAAACTACAACCCTCGTTCCTGCTGATCATTTTAAAGAAGGAGAGGTATTCGGTGACATATACAACAGTTTTTCTGATAAGGAGAAAGAAGGAGTAGAAAAAGTTATCGAAAACGGTAAAGAATACTATAAATTTAGCTGGAAGAAAGATGTCAATGAATGGGACGGTCAGTTCACTACAGACTTAATAGACACTCCTGACTTTTCTAAGCTGTACGAAGAAGCTGGTATAGAAGACAAAGAGGGGACAATTAGTGCTAACTTGACAACTACTAGTACTTTAAAAAACGGAGACAACCTAGACACCTATGAGTTAATAGATATAAGTAGAGTAAAAAACAACGCTAGTTTAAATCAAATAATGATGGGACCTGCTGCTGGTGTTGAATCTGCTACTCTACAAGAGAAAGAAGCTTATCTGCAAGAAGTATTAGACAAGGGAGGTATGACTGTTAAGGAGTTTAATAAAACCTATAAAACACCAAGAGAGAGAGCTGAGTACTTAAAAAACGCTTTAGTAGATTATTCAGTTAAGAGTAAGTTTAACGGTTACACGTTTAGACAAGCTACACAAGAAGACGTTGATAGGTTCAGAGCGGTTGATCCAAACTCTACGATATCTGTAGGTACTGAAATAGCTTCTAAAAAAACAGGTTCTAAGTATCAAAAACCAGAAGTTGTAGAACCTGAAGAAGAAAACAAACCTACAGAAGGAGAGATAAGGAGATCTAGAGCAGCTAAAGACGCTCCTACTGTCTATAGTGATATGTTTGAAAAACCTTCTTCTTTTTTCAAAAACAAAACTATAAACGGTAATAAAATATCTAAAGTGACGTTAACAGGTGTTGATGATTTGATGCCAGATAATAAGACGAAATCAAAAGGTATGTTGAAACTAGGTTACGAAACAGGTAAGAGCACCAGTAATAAAGGACAAACTATATATGAAGACATAATGATCTTTGACTTAAATGATCCAACTAGAGTAAGAGCTTTAATAGACATGTTACCTAATGCTAACGAAGATATGAAAGTAGAGTTAAAGAAAATACTAGAATCTACACCATCAAAATCAAAAGAAGATGATCCAGTAGAAACCGATGTAAGCGAGCAAAGCAAAGCTCTCTTAAACTTCAAGAATAGAACAGGTAGAGAAGCCACGTCTATAATGGATTTGTCACCGGAAGATTGGAATAAAGCAAGCGAAGACCTTTCTTCAAATTTACCAATATTTAAAATATAAAAAAACTATGTTTAAATTCAATAATAAAGAATATTCTTTAGATCAAGTTGAATCTGCTGCGGCTCAATCTAACTTAAGCCTCAACGAATACTTAACTAAAACTGGTATACAAGAAGTAGGTGACGGTGATAAGAAAAAAAAGAAGAAAGGTGTTACAAACAAGGGTGCAAATGTAACACCAGGGAACAAAAACGTACCAAAGAATACGGATTTAAAATCGGGAGATACTTCTTCGGGGTCAAAAAATATTGATCCAGTAAAACCTGTTGTAGACAAGCAGAGTAAAGCTTTTTTTGCGTTCGAAAACAGAACAGGTAGAGAAGCCACATCTATAATGGAGTTGACAGATGAAGATTGGGATAGCAATATTTTTGAAGATCCTTTCTCAGATAACTCTACGTTAGTAGACGAAACAAAAGTATTTGTAGATAATAGAAAAAGGTTAAAAGAAATAGCTCAACAAAGAGAAAAATTAGAGAATAGGGCTACTATGTATTCTTATAATAAACTTGGTCCAACACAAGAAAGCGTAGACTATGTAGCGCAGCAGTTGGAAATCTTTGACAAAGATAACGCTTCGGAAATTGAAAACATGGAGTTCGACCCAGGCTTCAAACTTCGAAACGACGCTATTAATCAGTTGTTAAAAGACACTGGCAACTATCAAGCAAGCGGCGACGCTTCACAGGATCTGGCTCAAGAGCTTAGTATATTTCGGGTTTTCGCAGGTCAGGGCTCTTTTAAAGACGCAGAAGCCACAGAAGAAATAAAACTAAAAGAAGATGTACTAACAGCAGTTGTTGATAAACTAGATGACTATCAACTACAAAAATTAGCTGGAGGTTTTTACAATCTGCAAGAAAAAGAAGACTTAATTAATGGAGTAAAAACATCTATAGTAAAAAGTAGAATTAAAGATGTAAAAAAAGAAAGCGAAATAATTAATTTCAATGTAGAGCAAGAAGCAGATTCTATAAATGAAAACCAAAAAACAATTTTAAATTCTATAAAAACTTTAACAGGAGGTGGCACTAAGTTCAAAGAAGAAGATAAACCAACAGAGGAACAAGTAAATGAATACAATGTTTTAGTAGGTAAATTCAATGAGGGTTTGTCTAATCTTCAAAAACTGCAAAAAACTTACGATTATAGAAAGAATAAAGCATCAGACAGTCTTAGCTCTTTAGAGGGTGAGTACGGCGTAAATTTAGCTACTGGAGTCTTAGCTAACAACTTTCAATTGTCAAACGATATAGAAAAATTTAGAGAGATGTATTCTGGAGATGGCTTCTGGAACGGTGTCGGAGACATTCTTGGAGGAGAGGCGTTACAAGGAACTTATAAAACTGTAAAGAAAGCCACATTAGGGTCAGCTGCCTGGCTTGCGACATTAATACCTGACGTAATTGAAAGCGATGATACGTACTCTTCTTTTGATGCTTTTAGGGATGTAGTTAACAACTGGTCGGACAGCACTTTAGTGCCTAATTCCACTGATGAAAAATTCAAAATAACTAAGCAAGAAGGCGGCTTCAAAGATTTCGATCTTAGGAGCTATCTCAAGCTAGGTACTTCTATGGCTACCTTTACTGGTTATCTAATTAGCGAAGTTAGAAAAGGTAATTTTAAAGGCATAAAAGAAGCCGCTGGAAAAACTTTTGCTAATTTATTTTCTAAAGGAAGAGTTTTAACTCCTGTTTCTCAAAAGTTGAAAAACGATGTAATAATGATTAACGCAGCTTTCAAAGCGACCATAATGGACAATGTTAAGGAGGCGGAAAGAATGGGGCTAAAAGGTATTTCAGCACAGACTTATGGTATGGTTAATTCTACCGCTGAGTCCTTAGTTCAAACAATAATGCCTGATAACAATTTTTTAAAAGGCGTTAAAGGAAAAGCTATAAAAGATGTTTTTGCTGGTAATTTAAAAAAGGTAGCGAATAAAGAAGCTGTAAAAGCGGCTTCTAAGGAATATCTAACTAGCATTGCTAAAGAACTTGGAGAAGAAGAATTGACAGCCGGTGTTAAGTTGATGACAGACGTTTCTTATGGACTTGCTCTGCCTAAGTCCAGTGAATTTTTAAATAACCAAATAGAATTAGTAGCTGGTACCTTCATGCTTAGTGGTGGTTTAGGCGTTGCGGGTGCTAAACAGACTTTCGGTAATCAAAAAGCGCTCGTATACAACCAAATAAGTAAAAACATAAGCTCTATTGATCTGCAGCTTAAGACTATGTATGATACTTCTAATGACGTAGAAGTAATGGAGGAAATAAAAAAAGCTAGACAGTTTGCTATAGATGTTAACAAAGCTGTTAAGTCGTCGCCTGAAAGCGTTACTGCTGATCAGATAGACTTATTAATGGATAAACAGAAGTTAATAAAAAAGAAAGAATCCACAGACTCTGCTTTTTTCCCCGCTATAGATAAGAAAATAGAAGAAACCAATAGTAAGATACAAGAAAGTCAAATAAAACAAGATATAGCGCAACAATTCGAAACAGATATTGAAAACATAGGTAAGTCTATTAAGTCTACAGGTTTGAACGTAGACGAAACTAAAGTGTTTGAAACTAACGAAGATCAAAGCGCTGATGAGCAGATGAAGGAGTTTTTACTGGATAACGCTCCTGATAACATATCTGAAAAAGGTGAAGACGCTGTAGAAAAATGGGCTAATGAAAATAAAGATTCTTACGGTACCTTTGTAAAAGCAAAAGACGGTAGAGAGGTTTTGATAATAAACAAAGATTCCGCTTTAAAAGATAGTTTTGTAACTACGGGTCAACATGAGTTTCTACACAAGCTTATATTGTCTAATTTAGGTTCTAACAACGAATTAGTTAACAAAGCTGGAGAACTTTTGCTAGAAGATTTAATGTTAATACAAGATGGTTCAGAATTAAAGAGCAGGGTGTTAAAGTATGCTGAAGCTCTAAGCAACAATGAAATTACTAAAGAGCAATTCTTTGAAGAAGTGCTACCTCTATATTCAGAAGCATTGACTAGAAAAGATGTAGATATTAATAGATCTACTCTTGGTAAAGCTGGAGACTTCTTTAGACAAATGTTTCAAAACGCAGGGTTAAAAAAGGTGAGTTTTGAAAATGCTGAAGGTGTAAAGAACTTTATAATCGACTACAACAAGTCTTATAGTAAGGGTAAATTCAAGGGGGCTATAAAAAACTTTTCCGGTTTATCAAAGACTGAAAGCGAAGATCAAGAGCAAAAAAGCACGGCTGATTTTAGTAAATCTGCTTCTGTAGAGTCAATAGAGACAAAACTAGAAGAGCTAGAAGATAAATATTTTGATCAAGAAATAGACGAATACCAATTCGAGCAGCAAAGAGAGAAGTTAGAAGGAGATCTTGCTAAAGCTGAAGAAGCTGCTAGGTTAGCTGATCAAGTTGAAACTGAGACGGTCGAAGTAGAAACTAAACCAGTAGATAAAGCTGAAAATGTAAAAGAGGTAGTAAAAGAAGCTACCACTGAGGTTTTTGAGGTTAAAGAAGTATCTGAAAAGAATAAACAAATAGCAAGAACTAATGACGACATCGTTGAACAGATGACTGATTTAGGAGCTAACAGAATATCAGATATAAAAGATGCTAAAGCTAGAAAGGCTATAGTTGATAGATTAGGTGAAAATAATATAGGCGCTGTCACTGAGTTAGCTAAAAAAGCAGCTGCAACCAGTAGAGACTTACCTATAGACAAGAACTTAAAAGTAGGTTATGAAGAGTTTTTCCTTGGTTTTAGTGAAGAGTTATCTGCGCTTATAAACTCTTATAAAGCTAACGTAGATGGTAAGCAAGTTCCTTTTGGAGCTTACATGAATCAAAACCTTAGACTCAGATACGGTAGCATATTAGAAAGATCTTTGAAAGGTAAACTTAAAGGTTCTGAAAGCTTATCTAGTGACAAGAACGTAAAGAAAGAAGTTGGATCATTTGTGGAAGAATCTACAAGTGAATCAACTGGTAGAGACGAGGGTCGAGTATTAGAGCAAATAGATGTAAGAAAGTTTGGGCCAGCTAAAGATAAAGTTGACCAAGTTTCAAACATAGTTACTGTAGAAGAAGGGAAAGCGCCTACATATAAAGAGTTAACTGAAGAGTTTATAGAACCAGTGTCTGTAGAGTTGTTTAACGTGCCTGGTAGAAAAATACAAGGTAAAGCTACTTTAACTGATACTGAAGCTAAGTCTTTGCAAAGATTATTTGTTAGTCCTGATAACGTTAGAAAACTTATAAAAACAATGCCTCCTTACAACGTAGCAGGTAGTGAGACTACTATCGGCGAACGAGCAGAGAGCATTGATGTTTCCAAAGATACTAAAGGTAAGTCTATAGGTTTGTCTAACAAGTTTATGAAACAGTTTTACCAACCAGTAACTAGAGCTATACCTGGTATCTCTAGCCCGAAAGGTAGAAGTTTAGGCGCTACAAGTCAAGGGCAAGTATATGAGCTCAAGCCAGAGTTTAGAGGTAGAGTATCTAACGAAGCTGTAAAGCAAATTCAGAACAGCGTAGGTGTAACAGAAGCTGGTGTACCTAACGAAAAAATATCTGCAGCTAACAGAACCAAGTACGGCACCACATTAACAGGTTTTGCCAAGACTTACATAGCTAATGTCATAAACGTAACAGGTCGATCTAAACAGACCGACAAGCAAAAACAAGCAGATACTGGTGCTGGTAAAGCTAGTATTATGTTTAGTAAAGGCTTTGATATAAACGAAAAATTAACGAAGAAAAACGAAAGTTATAGAAAGTTTAGAGAATATATATTAAATAAAGACATGTTTCATGGTGGCTCTAAAACAACATCAACAGAGGCAACTTGGTTTTACTTAAATGATCCTGAGGCGGCTAAAATGTGGGGAGATGGTAAAGTTTACAAAACCAACTCTTCCTTGTTAAAAGATCAGTTGATAGTCCCAGATTTAAACGATGTATCTGAATATCATAAACACGCTTCTAAAAAGTTTGGATTACCAAAAGAAAGCTTCTATGATGTAAGAGAAGTGATGAAACTTCCTAATGCTGGCGAAGTAATAAATGACTGGATTGACTGGGTTACTAAAAATAAAACTGACTGGGATCTAGGTTATAACTTATACGAGAATGGTTCTTTGACTGAAGGTATTGCTGTAACAGTTATAGGTAAAATACCTGAATCAAAACTAGAACCATTTAAAGAAGATCTTGGTGCTGGTGAATCTAGAGTTACGTTCTCTAAAAATTCGGCCTTAGAAGAAGGTGTAAATCCAAAAACTTTATTAAGCACAAAAGCTTCTAAAAAAACATTATCAACAAAACAAGTAAACAAAAAGTCTGATATTATGTTTAATGATACTAAGGCTTTGTTTTTAAATAACATTGGTGATGTAGATTCCTTTTTAAACGATACTGTTGACTACTTAAAAAATATCAAACTAAAAGATAAAGATCTTCAAAATAACATAAGAAGAGTAGCTATTGCTCCCAGCACTAGAGGTAATCTTACAGAGTACTACAACTGGCATAAATTAGATAATAACAACACACTTAAAGAAATTTTAGGTATAAAGAAGCTCATACCTAAAAAATGGAACAGTCCAAACGATATAGAAGCCGAATTTAATGATGGAACTATAGAAGGTATAGAAGTTAAAATGAACTGGAAGGATATAATGGGTAGTGGTGGTTTGTTTTTTGATGGAAAAAAAGTTAAATCGTACACGTATAACAACGGAGAGCCTAAAATAAGTGATGACATAGTAGATGGGATTAACAGTAACACAGAGGTAATAAACAAGCTTATTACAGCTACTGAAAACACTGGTAATGTAAAGTCTATTGTTAGAGATGGAAAAGTTGGAATGCCATTTACGTTGTTAAGCGAGACGGAAGGTCAGGCTAGATCGAGCAGAAAAGAACTTAACAGACCTAAGTTCAAAGACATATCAATGAGTATCGATCAAGTTTTAAATCACTACAAGAAAAAAGATGTTGGTTTATTCATAGTTGGTGATGAACTTTTCTACATTCAAGACAAAAGAGGTAGTTTTAAAGAAATGGGCATCCCAGAACTTAATACAGATGCTTCTATAAAACTAAGAGTTAAAACTAGTGGTATTAAATTTAGAAAAACTAACAAAGACTTTGTAGATTCTTATACTTTAACGGGTCAATACCAATTTAAGAATAAGCCTGAAAACGGATTGAAGTTTTCTAAAAAACAAAAAATAGAAAAAGCTAAAAACTTAGATAAAGCATTTAACGATATTATAGAGAATAAAACAGGTATACCTAGTAGAAAAAGATTTGGTATAGTTGAGGCTACAACTAAAGGTGCTGGAAAGGGTAGACTTAATTTCATTATACCACCTTCGCAGGAAGATTTTGTAGGTTTGTTATACACCACTCTTGGTAAAGGAAAAGTTGGTGATAGCCAAATGCAGTGGTACAAGGACAATTTAATAAGTCCTTATGCTAAAGCGATGAACAAGCTTAGTAGAGCTCGTGTATACATGCTTGACAACTACAAAACACTTAAAAATCAACTTGGTGTAGTTCCTAAAGATTTATCTAAAAAAGTAGAAGGTACTGATTACACCAAGGAGATGGCTGTTAGAGTTTATATATGGAATAAACAAAAAATGGATGTTCCAGGTATAAGCAAGTCAGACGTTAGAAAACTTAGTAACTTTGTTAAAGAAAATGAAACTCTTCAAACTTTTGGTAACCAATTAATAAACCTACAACTAGGTGATGGTTATATCAAACCAAAAGAAGGTTGGGCAGCTGGAACTATAACTACAGATATACTCGAAGGTTTAAACACTACAAAAAGATCTAAATACTTGAAAGAGTGGCAAGAAAATGCAGACGTTATATTCAGTGAAGATAATTTAAACAAGCTACAAGCTGCTTATGGTTTAAATTACGTTAAAGCTATGGAAAACATGTTGGGTAGAATGAAGTCTGGTAGAAATAGAAGCTTTCCAGGTGATAGTACAACCGGTGAATTCACTGACTGGGTTACTGGTAGTGTTGGTGTTACTATGTTTTTAAATACTAGATCCGCTGTTTTACAAACTATATCTGCTGTAAATTTTGTAAATTTCACAGATAACAATATATTAGCAGCCGGTAAAGCTTTTGCTAACCAACCTCAATACTGGGAAGATTTTATGAAGTTGATGAACTCTGATTTCTTAAAAGAAAGACGAGGCGGATTACGAATTAATGTTAGTGAAGCTGATATTGCTGATATGGCTAAAAAAGGTGGTGTCAAGGGAGCTATAAGTAAATTACTGCAACTAGGTTTTGCGCCTACTCAAATAGCTGATAGTTTTGCTATTGCTGCCGGTGGATCTACTTTTTATAGAAACAGAATTAACACTTATAAAAAACAAGGTTTATCGGATAAACAAGCTGAGAAAAAAGCTTTTGAAGATTTTAGAGAAACAGCTGAAGAGTCACAACAGTCTTCAAGAGCTGATAGAATATCTATGCAGCAGGCTAGCCCAATAGGGAGGTTTGTATTAGCTTTCGCGAATACACCAGCTCAATATGCTAGAATAATTAAAAAATCCGCTAGCGATCTTAAGAATGGCAGAGGAGATGCTAAAACGCATATATCTAGGATAATTTACTATGGATTTGCTCAGAATCTACTATTTAACGCTTTGCAACAAGCTTTATTCGCTACAGCTTTTAGTGATGAAGAGCCTGAAGACAAAGAAAAAGAAAAAAAGTACTTAGGTATCGCAAATGGAATGATGGATTCTTTACTTCGAGGTACGGGTATTGGTGGTGCTGTAGTTTCAATTGGTAAAAACGCTGTTATAAAACTGCTTAAAGAGTTAGAAAAAGATAGACCTAAAATGCAAAATGTTGCTTCAGAAATCTTAAAAATATCACCTCCAGTTTCAGCTAAGTATTCAAGACTTGTACAAGCAGGTAAATCATACGACTGGAACAAGCAAGAAATGATTGATAAAGGCTTAAGCTTAGACAACCCAGCTTATTTAGCCGCTGGTAATGTTGTTTCATCTTTAACAAACATACCTTTAGATAGAGCTATTAGGAAAGCTAATAATGTCGTTCAAGCCACAACTCAAGATCTAGAAACTTGGGAGCGTATAGCTTTGCTTGGCGGTTGGCAAAACTGGGAGCTAGGTATAAAGGAGGAAAAAGAAGAAAAAGAAGAAAAACCTGTTACTAAAACAAGGTCTAAAGTTCCAAGCAGAAGAAGAACAACAAGAAAACAAATAATAAAATAAATGGAAAACATAAGTGATCATATAACTCTAAAAGAGGCTATAAACTCTTACACGGCTAAGAGAGAGGGTATAGAGAACATACCCAGCGACTATCAGCTCACTAATATGTGGGCTTTAGCTCATCAAGTTTTTGAACCTTTACGTAAATGGGTAGGTGGTCCTATAAAGATAAATTCTTTCTTTAGATCACCTGAACTCAACAAAGCTATAGGTGGAAGTTCTAAGTCTCAGCACTGTGAAGGTAGAGCTATGGATATAGACGATGTTTACGGTTATAAAACTAATGCAGAAATGTTTAACTACATACAGAAAAACTTGGACTTTGACCAAATGATATGGGAGTTTGGAGATGAAGACAACCCAGACTGGATACATGTTAGTTATTGTTCTACAGACGAAAATAGAAGAAGGTGTTTAAAAGCCTATAAAGAAAACGGAAAAACTAAATATAAAGTAATATGAATTCACCATTGTACGAAAAGATTAGCGGAGCTTGTAAAGCAGCTGCAAAGAAAAAGTTTAAAGTTTGGCCAAGCGCTTACGCTTCTGGTTGGGGAGTAAGATGCACTAGAGCAGGAGGACCTGGTAAATTTGGTAAAAAGAGTAAGTAATGGATTCACCATTTTATAAAACAGGTAAAGTAAAAGGAGGAGGCACTAAGAAAGTATGTCTGCCTGCGGCTAAGGTCAGATCAATGAGTAAAGCTGAAAAGGAGAAGGTTATTAGAGCTAAACAAACAGCTGCTAAATCAGGCAAGTATAAAAGATCCAGTAAGTCAAACGTAAAAGGCGCTCGTAAAAAAGGAGCTACGCTGCGTGACTGGTTTGAAAAAGAAAACTGGGTAAATGTAAGAACAGGTAAACCCTGTGGAGAATAAAAAGGAACAAAAATAAATAGGCGTACCATACCTAAAAGTTCCTGTAACCAAGAAAGGGCCCTCGTATTGAGAGCCCTTTTTTAGTATACAGATGTGTATAGCATACTAGCCGTCACAGGCTAAACAATCTTCATTCATAGCTTTTGCAGCAATATCTCCACGTAAAACAGATTCAGTTCTAGTGTAATACAAGGTCTTAACACCTTTTTTCCAAGCATCGAAATGAACTTTGTTCATCCACTTAGGAGTTGCTTCAGAAGGAAAAGCTAGGTTCAAACTTACGGACTGATCTATGTACTGTTGTCGCAGTCCAGCTTGATTGACCAGCTCTAGTTGATTGATCTCCTTAAACGTCTTAAAAACATCTTTAAACGGTACATCGTAGTTACCTATTAACAAGTCATCCAGCTCGTCTATGTCTTGCACAGATCCTCCGTCTTCTAAGATTTTGCTCCATATCTTAGAGGTATTTAAACCAACGTCTTCTAAGCATTGCTCTAATGTAGGATTCTTTCTAATGAAAGTACCTTTAGCAGATTGCTCGGTAAAAACATTAGCAGCCCAAGGCTCTATCCCAGGCGACACATTGCCAGATAGTTTAGAATTAGAAACTGTAGGA
>ERZ1046740.1021-NODE-1021-length-20937-cov-5.859784_pt1 | contig 20937 bp, 23 predicted proteins | sample MGYA00383093_ERZ1046740 | MGnify/ENA primary metagenome ERZ1046740 (study PRJEB29581, sample SAMEA5548363) | metagenome | biome: marine; feature: coastal; material: water | depth 25 m | study: Short-term variability in the microbial, nano- and picoplankton... | reverse complement strand
TTTTATGACAGGATAATTAATGGCTACTAATCATTATTTCAATCATTATGGAACGAATACACCAGATCAGCGTTTAGTTGAAGATATAATTATAGAATCAATTAAGGTCTATGGTATTGATGTAAATTATATGCCAAGAACTCTTGTCAATGAGGATAAGATTTTTGGTGAAGACCGAATCTCGCAGTTTAATGATTCTAGAATAATTGAAATGTATATTAAGAATGTAGATGGATTTGAGGGTGAAGGAACTTTTGTATCAAACTTTGGCTTAGAAGTTAGAGATCAGATTACACTTACAGTTTCAAGAAGAAGGTGGACACAACTTAGTTTTGAGGGTGATGGTAGAGATAAAGAGCCTAAAGCTGGTGACCTTATCTATTTTCCTTTGACTGATGGGTTGTTTCAAGTCATGCATGTCCAAGATACGAACACCTTTTATCAAACTGGTTCTTTACAAACATTTGACCTTGTTTGTGAATTGTTTGCCTACTCTGATGAGAAGATTGATACAGGAATTGAAGAAATTGATGACATTGAAGTTCAACAATCTTTTGTCCGTACATTTGAATTAGCTTCAAGTCCTGCAGTATCTGGTACTTTCCAAGTTGGAGAAACAGTTACAGGTGGTACTTCTGCAAAGACAGGAGAGGTCGCAAAGTGGGATTCCACAACAAGATATCTATATCTTATCAATATGACAGGGGTATTCACAGTAGGAGAAATTCTTACTGGTGCAACTAGTTTAGCAACTGGTACTTATGAAACCAAACAAACATCCGATGAAGCTGTTCAAACTTTAGCATCAATTGAAGCAGGAACAACTGATACTGCTACAGGTAATGAAGAATTTGAAAGTGACGCCGATTCTATCCTTGATTTCTCAGAAGGTAATCCGTTTAGTGAAGGGACAAATTACTAATGTTAGGGTCTACCTTTTATCATCAAACAATACGAAAATATGTAGCAGCATTTGGAACTCTGTTTAACGATATCAATGTAGAACGTAAAAATTCTGCAGGGACTGTCATTGAACGAATTAAAGTTCCTCTTGGATATGGGCCAAAACAGAAGTGGATTTTAGCTCTTCAAGAATCTACTGCTGATAGAAAAGTAGTTGCAACTAGGACTCCAAGACTTGGATTTGCTCTTACTGGTTTATCATATGATCCCACAAGAAAGCTGAATACTATTGGAAGAAACGCAGCAGCGAACACCGCAGCTGGAACTACTACTTTGATGACTCAATACAATCCTGTTCCTTATAACTTTGATTTTGAGTTATTCATTCTGGTAAATAATGCAGAAGATGGAACTCAGATTCTTGAACAGATACTACCATACTTTGCACCTCAATTCACAGTTACCATCAATACAATTCCAAGTATGGGAATTAAAACTGATATTCCTATTATTCTTAATTCAGCTAGTCAGAGTGATGAGTACGAGGGAGAATTAGCAACAAGAAGAACTATTATTTGGACTTTAAGTTTTCTTCTTAAAGGTCAGATTTATCCAGATGTTAAAACAAGTTCAGTTATCAAATCTATTGAAGTTAATTTCAGAATTCCTGGCGGAGACAAATCTGATTTTCAAGTTAATTTTGCTCTGTTAGAAACTTCAGACTTTGATACTACAGACTATATATTATTAGAAACAGGAAACTACGAAAGAATTGCTACTGAAGATAGTAGTGAAGGTGCATCAGAATCTACAGTCAAGTCAAGATATACAGTTACACCTTCACCTTCAGGAGTTACTGCAGATGATGATTATGGATTTAGTGAAACTTTTGAGTTTTTTGAACCAAGTAGAAATTATGATATAACAACAGGCACAGATGTATGAGTGTAGTGGGAAATATAGATGAACATCTTGATGAAGTTTTTGGGATTATAGAAAAGCCCAAGAAAGAGGTGGTCAAGACAGAACGTGTAGTTCCTGTCGTAACAGATGATGATAGTGATTCTGATTTTCAATATGCAAGAGAAAATCTTTATAATCTTATAGAACGCGGTCAAGATGGTTTGGATGAACTTCTTGAAATAGCTAAAGCCTCTCAACATCCACGTGCATTTGAAGTAGTCGGTCAACTGGTGGATAAACTCACCACCACCAACAAAGAACTACTGAATCTCCATAAATCAAAAAAAGATATAAAGACCGAAAGAGGTGGCCCAACAAGTGTCAACAATAATCTCTTTGTTGGTTCTACAGCAGAATTACAAAAATTTCTCAAGAAGGAGAAAGTTGTTGAGGAAGAAAAATGAGTGAAAATTATCTCGGTAACCCATCACTCAAAGCAGAAGGTGTTTCTGTAGAATGGACAGAAGAAAATATTGAGGAATACCAAAAATGTATGGAAAGTCCTCAATATTTCATAGAAACTTATGTCCAGATTGTTCATGTTGATAAGGGTCTTGTGCCCTTTGATATGTATCCGTATCAGAAAAAAATGATACAAACCTTTAATGATGATCGATTTGTAATTTGTAAAATGCCAAGACAGACAGGTAAATCTACTACTATTGTCAGTTTTCTTCTTCATTACATTCTATTCAATCAAGATGTCAATTGTGCTATTCTAGCTAACAAACTCTCTACAGCACGAGAACTTCTTTCTAGATTACAACTTGCATACGAACATCTACCCAAATGGTTACAACAAGGAGTTACAGTTTGGAATAAGGGAAACATTGAATTAGAAAATGGTTCTAAGATTTTGGCTGCAGCCACTTCTTCTTCTGCTGTTCGAGGTAGTTCTTTCAATATCATTTTCCTCGATGAGTTTGCACACGTGCCAAATAATATAGCAGACCAGTTTTTTACTTCAGTTTATCCTACAATTTCTTCTGGTGAAACTACCAAAGTTTTCATTGTATCTACACCATTAGGACTTAATATGTTCTATAAAATGTGGATTGATGCTGAGGAAGGAAGAAGTAATTATACTCCGATTGATGTTCATTGGCGAGAAGTTCCTGGCAGAGATGAAAAGTGGAAACAAGAAACAGTTAAAAATACAAGTGAGATACAATTCAATCAAGAATTTGAATGTGAGTTCATAGGTTCTACTCTAACTTTAGTTGCTCCATCTAAATTAAGAACTATGGCCTTTGAAAGACCAATAGCATCAAAAGCTGGGATGGATGTATACGAACATCCCAAAAAAGAAGCCACATATTGTATTGTCGCAGACAGTGCTCAGGGTAAGGGTCAGGACTATTCTGCTTTAAGTGTGTTTGATATTTCGGAAATACCATATAAACAAGTAGCCAAATATAGAGATAATACCATATCTCCTATGTTATATCCAAACGTAATCTATCAAATAGGGAATCAATACAATACGGCATGGACTATAGTTGAAGTTAACGATGTGGGTCAACAAGTAGCAGAAACCCTACACTTTGATTTAGAATATGAGAATATCCTTATGTGTTCAATGCATGGTAGGGCTGGTCAAAAAGTCGGAGGTGGATTTGGTAAAAACAACCAACTTGGAATACGAACCAGTAAACAACTCAAGAGAATTGGTTGTGCTGCATTGAAAGAGATGATTGAAACTGATAAACTGATTGTTCCAGACTTTGAGACTATTGCAGAACTAACTACATTTTCATCTAAACATAACTCATACGAGGCTGAGGAAGGGTCACACGATGATTTAGCTATGACTCTGGTTATTTTCTCTTGGTTAGTTCAACAACAATACTTTAAGGACATGACAGACCTTGATATTAGAAAACAAATGTATAAAGACCAAATGGAGGCATTAGAACAAGATATGTTACCATTTGGTATCATTGATAGTGGACAAGAAGAAGAATCCTTTGTTGATGAGTCGGGGCAAGTGTGGGAAATAGCTGACCCTGCATATCAAAGAAGTTATTTTTAATTTTCAATACTACTGAACCCAAAATCATCTATATTATCGGGTTTGGTTTCTTTTATTTCCTTTATTAATTTTTTAGCATCAGGATGAACCCGTGTGGAGTTATATTCTAATCTGGACTCACTTTTAGTACATACAACTAAATGCTCGGGATTAACACAACCATTATTTTGACAGTTTTGATGTACGATATGACCAGTAGGTATTTCACCCTTATAATGTAAATAAGAGAATCTATGAGCAGGAATAGATTTTCCTAAATGAGAAAACATTCCATATCCTTGTTGTGTTCTAGAGGCAGTCCAAGACCAACAATTATTAAATTCTTTTTGTATTTTAGATAAAAAACGATCAATAGTTTTCATTATGCTCCTGTTAAACATATTTATACTTCAATAAATATTTATAACCTTGAATTATTTATTTTTATAAATAATCATAGTAATGATTTTACGCAGATAATAACACTTTTATAGAGGGAGATGAAATGGCTTTTCAAATTTCGCCAGGCGTTAATACTTCTGAAATTGACTTAACTACTGTTGTACCAGGCATTTCTTCCATAGATGCTGGGTTCGCAGGCGCTTTTAGATGGGGGCCGATTAATGATGTCACATTGATTGATTCAGAATCCCTGTTAGTTGAAAGATTTCAAAAACCAGACGCTAATACATACGCTTCGTTTTTTACGGCAGCAAACTTTTTGAACTATTCCAATAAATTACACCTAGTACGTTGTGCAAACACAGATGGTGCAAAGAATGCAGCATCCACAGGCGGCGGAGCAATTTTAGTTGCAAATAGTTCAGTATACTATAATACATTAGATGAGGGGGGAGCCTCTGTATCAGATTCAAAGGGTAACTTTATGGCCAAGTGGGCTGGTGATTTAGGAAACAGTCTTAAAGTTTCCATTTGTGGCCCAACACGAGCCAATCTCGCTTCTGGAAATACAGTAGTTGCTGGAAACTCAGATGTTACTTTAACAGGAACAGTAGCCGTTCATGTATCAGATAAGTCCATGACAGGAACTAATACATTATTTGGAACTGAACTTAAAGTTGGAGATGTAATTAAAGTTTCTGGTAATACTTTTGTTGTTGCTACACTAACAAGTAATACCGCTGGAACCGTGCATGCAAATCCAGCAACAGGTGCGATTTCTGCAACCTCTTGTGTACGATATAAAAGATCAGCATTTGGTGAACCTGAAAAAAATATGGTAGGAACAGTAGCAATTACTGCAAATAGTAAAGTTATCACAGCAACTGTTGCTAGTGGGGAACAAGGTTCTGGCGCTTTCAACAAACAATATGTTGCCGGAGACATTGTTAAGATTAATGGTGAAGAAAGAAAAGTTTCAGCTGTAACGAATAGTTCTTCAATGACTACTACTTTGGCATTTACCAATACAGCAACCGCTCAAGCTCACTCAAGAACATGGGAATATGCAGGGCTTTTTGATAAAGAACCTGTAACAACTCAATCTTCAGCTGACAAAGGTGCTCTCTATGATGAGATACACGTTGCAGTTATTGATGAAGACGGAGAATGGACAGGAACACTTGATCAAGGAATTGAAGTTTATGCTGGTCTTTCAGTAGCAAAGGGTGCCAAATATGAAGATGGGTCTAAAGCATACTATGTAGATGCACTCAATCGTAGATCAAAATATATTTGGTGGGCTGACCACAATTCAAAGGGGGATGCATTAACCACAGCTGGAGCAGCAGTTTCCGCATGGGGAACAACTCCGGCCGCAGGTATAGTATATGGGTCTTCTGGAACAGCAGGGTCTTTAATTTCAACCACAAGTCTTTCTGGTGGAGTTGATGGAACAGATGTTTCAGATGGAGATAAGATTGCTGGTTTACAAAAGTTTAAAAATACAGAAGAGGTAGAAATAGGACTTCTTATGGCCGGACAAGCTTCTCAAACAGTCGCACTTGAATGTATTTCAATCGCAGAACTCAGGAAAGATTGTGTAGCTTTCATTTCACCAGAACAAGCTGATGTGGTGAACAATGAAGGAAGTGAAGTTGATGCAGTTATAGATTATAGAAATGGACTTGGAACTACATCTTATGCAACTCTTGACAGCGGATACAAATATCAATATGACCGATATAATGATGTATATCGTTATGTTCCATTAAATGGTGATATTGCTGGTATTGCAGCTGCTACAGAAGCAAATAGAGATGCTTGGTTCTCTCCTGCTGGATTTAGTAGGGGAGCAGTACGAAATGTAATAAAATTACCTTTCAATCCAAGACAATCTCAAAGAGATATGCTCTATAAAAATAACATCAATCCAGTTGTCACATTCATGGGAGAAGGAACTATACTTTTCGGAGATAAAACTCTTCTTGCTAAACCGAGTGCATTTGATAGAATCAATATTAGAAGGTTGTTCATCATTCTTGAAAAAGCAATTTCAAGATTTGCAAGAGCCTCTTTGTTTGAATTCAACGATGCTTTCACAAGAGCTCAATTTGTTGGAGCAGTAGAACCTTTCTTGAGAGGTGTACAGGGAAGAGATGGTATAACAGACTTTGTTGTTGTTTGTGATGATAGCAACAATACTGGTGATGTCATTGACAGAAATGAATTTGTCGGAGACATCTATGTTAAACCAAATCGTGCAATTAACTTCATTCAGTTAAATTTTGTAGCTGTAAGAAGTGGAGTTGATTTTTCGGAAATTACAGGATAGTAGTATAAATACTTAAATACTAATATTATTTAAAGGATGGGGGAAGACGATGGCATGCGAAGGCAGCACTTGTAAAAAAGACTTCCCCATCACATCTTAAATCTAAGCCATCGGCGGAGAAAATATATGTCATTTTCAATAGACTCATTTAGAAGTAAGGGATTGGCCGATGGTGGCGCAAGACCTAATTTATTTCAAGTACAGATTCATAGTGCACCTGTAACTTTTCCTAGTAATAATGCACAAGGTGGATTTTCATTTTCTTGTAAAATTGCTGCAATACCAGCATCTACACTAGCAGCATTTGATGTTCCTTATTTTGGAAGAAATGTTAAAGTTGTTGGTAATAGAACTTTTGATAATCTTTCAATGACCGTAATTAATGATGAAGCTATGGAAATTCGGAATGCCGTAGAACTTTGGATGTCCTCTATGAATAGTCATGTAGGAAATAAACAGACTTTGGCAACAGCAGGAAGTTCAACATCTGGAGCTAATTTTACTATACAACATTTTGCAAAAAGTGGAGAAGAACTTGGGCCTGTATGGACTTTTACTAATTGTTTTCCTGTTTCATTGGGAGAAATTGCACTTGATTGGGGGTCTAATGATACTATTGAAGAATTTACTGTAGAGTGGGCTTATGATTATTGGACTCACGGTGCCAATACTGAGGGGTAATAAATATAATTAGAACAAGTTTCCACCACACTAGGGGCATGGGGGCTATCTCAAGTCCCTAACACCTTCTAGGAGTTTATGAATGGCTATTGAATTATTTGGTTTTACTATAGGAAGAGCCCAAAAAGAAAAGGAACAACAAGAAAAAGTATCCTTTACTCTTCCGCAACATGATGATGGTGCTCTTGATATTGCAGGAACGCCTGGAGCAGCATATGCTACCTACCTTGACATGGAGGGTGCCGCAAAAAATGAGATGGATCTCATTAATCGGTATCGTCAAATGTCACTCTATCCCGAAGCAGAATTAGCAGTTGATGATATAATCAATGAGGCGATCGTTGCTGATCGCGAAGAAGCTCCTGTCAGTATTAATCTAGAAAATATTAATCTATCACCAGATATCAAACAGAAGATTTCAGAAAATTTTCATGATATAGTAAAACTTCTTAGATTTAGGGATACTGGATACGATACATTTAAAAAGTGGTATGTTGATGGTAGATTATATTATCACATTATCATTGACCAAGAGAATCCAAAAAAAGGAATACTTGAATTAAGACCTATTGATGCATTAAAAATCAAAAAGGTTAGACAAGTATTACCACCTAAAGACCCCTCACAACCAACTATGATGCCAAGAACTGAAGAGTATTTTGCCTTCAATGAAGGTGGAATGGATGGTCTAAAGGGTGGTGAAGTAGTTCGTATAGCACCAGATTCAATTGCATACTGTCACTCTGGACTTCTTAGTGAAGACCGAAAGATGGTTCTAAGTTACCTGCACAAAGCAATCAAGCCTCTAAACCAACTCAGAATGATAGAAGATGCAGTAGTCATCTATCGTATTTCAAGAGCTCCAGAACGGAGAATTTTCTACATTGATGTTGGTAATCTTCCAAAAGTTAAAGCTGAACAATATCTTCGTGACATTATGACACGTTATAAGAACAAAATGGTCTATGATGCTGATACTGGTGAGTTGAGAGATGACCGAAAACATATGAGTATGTTGGAAGATTATTGGTTGCCTCGTAGAGAAGGTGGTAGAGGAACAGAAATTACTACACTTCCAGGCGGAGAAAATCTTGGTGAACTAGAAGATGTACTATACTTTCAAAAGAAATTATACAAGGCATTAAACGTGCCATCTTCAAGATTAGAACAAGAATCTGGGTTTGTTCTGGGACGAGCTCAGGAAATTTCTAGAGATGAAGTGAAGTTTACACGATTTATTGAACGATTAAGAAATCGGTTTAGTCATCTATTCAATTCTTGTCTTGAAAAACAGTTAATTCTAAAGGGAATACTTACTCTTAATGATTGGAGAAGTATTGAGACTAGTATCCATTACGAATGGCAGACAGATTCACAATTTGCAGAACTCAAAGAAGCTGAGATGTTGACTGAGAGATTGAACCTACTTCAAAGTATGAATTATGCTGATGAAATTGTTGGAACATTCTACTCTAAGGAATATATTAGAAAGAGAATTCTGAAACAAACAGCTGAAGAAATCAAGGAAATAGATCAACAAATTGAAACGGAAGCTGCTGCAGCACCAGAAGATGAAGGTGAAGACCAATATCAATCTTTCGTACCCAAAAGTAAAGGTAAGGGTAAAGGTAAGTTTATGAAAGAAGATATAAAACTTAAAACTGATATGAACGATATCATGAAAACTGTTCTACAAGAACCGCAGAACTAATTTGATATAAATACTAATAACCCAATAATCTATAAGGAAATTATGAGTGAATATACACCAGAAGACATCATAAAATACTCTATGTCGGGCGATGGAGCAAGAGTAAAAGATGCCATTCAAGGAGTATTGTCTAACAAAGTATCGAAAAGTTTAGATGCTAAACGGGCAGAAGTGGCGCAATCTATGTTTACTGCGAGTACATCACAACAAGTGGAAAAACCAGAAGTAGCAGACACATTCGTAGCTACAGCTGAGAAAGAAGGAATTCAATCAGCAGAGACACCAGAAGCCGTTAAGACATGAAACAATTTAAACAGTTTAGGTCAGAACAAGAAGTTATAAATGAAATTGGCCCTGTTGGTGTCACTATGATGGCTGCAATGGGTATATTTGGTGGTGGACTGGCTGCATATAAACTGTTTAAAACGGCTAAAGAAAAAGTTAAAGGTTATAAGGAAACAAAAGCAGAAAAGAAAGATAATCAAGACAATGGAGTTTATATTGACTTAAAAACTTTTGATGATGAAACTGGTAAAATAACAACTACTCCTACTCTGATAGCAAAGGCTGGTACTTCTGCAGCTAATATGTCAAATGATGAAAGAGATAAGGAACAGAAAGCACGACAGAAAAAATTAGACCCCACGAATGCCAGAAAACAAGCTGAATGGGAAATAAAAAATAAAGAAAAAGAAGAAGGTGAGAAAGAAAAGAAGACCAAAGCTGATGCATCTAAGAGTGTTAAAGATTGGATGGGTCATGAACCAACTGATGAAATTCCATCTGATATGGAGCCTAAGGTAAAGGAAAAGGAAAGAAAAGAAATTGGTGGTCACAAAGATGTTTTAGCTTATATGGATAGGTGGGAAGTAGACTCTGTTAAGGGATGGACAAAGAGAACAGATCCAGATGATCCAGATGATTTTGAGTATATAGATCAAGCAACAGCCAACAAAGAAGCTCAAGCTAAGAAGAGTCAACAGGCGAAAAATGCTAAACTGAAAGATAAATTAAAAGGACGTAAAAAAGAAAGAGAAGCTGGAAAAGATATTTCAAAACAACAATTTAATTCCAAACTTTTAAAATTTGGAGAGTTTATCACAGAAGATGTGATGAAAGATTTAAAATTAGCAACCAAATCCAAAAAGGATAGTGAAATTACTTTAGATGATGGTGCTGATATACCAATAGATCCACTTACAGCGAGTATTTTGGTTAAATATATAGAAGGGCTAGGCTCTTCAGAGAAGAATAAAACTATTAACAAAATCCAAAGAACTGAACGAGCATTCATGAAAGTTCTTGGGCAAGCACACGGAGAATAATAAATGGCGTATCCAATTGCAACAAAAACCCTAAGAGATACTGCCGCTGAGACAGTAGTACATACTACTGGTCTTTGTGGGTCAGGAGAAGTAAGTGCTGCTAACATATTTGATTGTAGTGCTGCCACTTATGGTTTATGTACACTAACACTATCTGCAGTAACTACAGCATCAGATAGGTGGTGTATAGGAGAAATTATTTCATCAAATGATGGCACACCAATATACATGGTAGTTCAAGACCAAGATCTTGGTGCTACAACAATGCAAGTTTACCGATGTACGAGTGGTACAGATTCTACCCCTTTAGGTTGGTCTGGAACTACAATGCCAGGAACAACAAAAACACTAACTGGTTCGGTATCTGGATCACATACAATAACAACTTCTGGAACTGTTGCTTCTGCGATGGTGGCAAAAGAAGTATCTCTTGCTGGAGTTAAATGGTCTGTAAGTTCTGGCCATTCTGCTGTATTAACTTATGTCGGAGGAACAGCAACATCACAATTAGCATATTTAACTGGTGGTGGAGTTTGGGATGAAACTAATCATTTCATTCCTGTAACTAAAGGTACTGCAGCTGGAGCTGGTGTTACACTTGGAGATATTCAGATTGCAACTCATGGAGCTGCGGCCGCTGACACTCTTTCTGTACAGGCGACAATCAAAAAATTATCAGGCTATAATACTCCTAACTATGAAGGAAACGCAAAATTAGGATTTAACTTTAGGGGATAAATGAAAACATTTTCTAAATTCAAAATTGATATTCTAGATGAAGAAGATCTTGACGAGAAGGTAGTTAAAAGAGAGAAAAAAACTGCCCAACAAAAGAGAGATCAAAAAATGAAATATCGTAAGAATAAAAATAAAATTAAGATGAGGCAGAAAAAGTATAAAAGATCTTCTGGTTATAAACTTCTTCAGAAGAAAAAAGAACGAATGAAGAAGATGGGTAAAACAGCCACAGGAAGAGATATTTCTGTTGGAGCTGGAGCTGGAGCTGAAAAAAGAAGGTCTGAACTGCAGAAAAAATTAAGGAAATAATGAAAGCCTTCAAAGAGTTTATGACTGAATTAACTGTTCAACAGAGAATTCAAGCAAAAATGAGAGGAAAACGGAGTGCTAAGAAGGCAGCATTGGCAAGAGCTCGTTCTATGAAAAGGGCACCAACTGAAGATAAGGTTAAAGCAGCAGTTACTAGAGCGATAAGAAAGAAGGCCTTTGCGATAGTAGATAAGGCTGGAGAATATGCAAATGCAGAAGGTGGAAAAAGGTCACAAATAGAAAAGAAAGCAAAAATATTGGTAGCTAAGAAGACTACAACGTGGGGTAAAAAACTAAAACCAGAGATTAGAAAACATATGAAAGATGCCTTTAAATCCAGAATGGGTAAAGGCTCTGATTCAGTCCACCATGACGAAAATTAGGAGAATTATATGAGATTAATTAGCGAAGAAGTTACTAATGTAGAATTTCTTACAGAAGCCACAAAGAGTGGGGGTAAGAATTACTTCATTGAAGGTATCTTCATGCAAGCAAATACTAAAAACCGAAATGGTCGGATTTATCCACAAGGTATTTTACAGAAAGAAGCCAAAAGATATAATACAGAGTTTATCGAAAAGAAAAGAGCTTTTGGGGAATTGGGCCATCCAGATGGGCCAACTGTAAATCTTGAAAGGGTTTCTCATATGATTGAGGAATTGGTAGAGGTTGACCAAAACTTTATGGGGCGAGCTAAAATTTTAGATACTCCATACGGAAAGATAGTAAAGAATCTTATTGATGAGGGTGCTCGTTTGGGTGTTTCATCAAGAGGAATGGGTTCATTGAAACCTACAAAGGGCGGTATTCAGGAAGTTCAGGGTGATTTTTATCTCGCCACTGCAGCTGACATTGTTGCCGATCCAAGTGCTCCAGATGCATTTGTAGCTGGAATAATGGAGGGTAAGGAATGGATTTGGGATAATGGATTGTTGAAAGAACGACAAATTCAAGAATATAAAGACCAAATCGAAAAAAGTTCACGAAAGGACAGAGAGCAGACACTCGTTAGTGCCTTTGGAGACTTTATTTCTAAACTCTAAATATAAATTCTTATAAATAATAATAGTTATAAATTTACATAAATTAATAGGAGATTTTCAATGTCTGAAGAAATTTTGGAACAAACGGCTGAAGAACTGGAAGAAGAGCAACAAGCTGTTGCGGAAGAGTCTTCGGGCGAAGAAATCTTAGACGAAGCAAAAGCTAAGGTAAAAGAAGAAGATGAAGAGGGAAGTGAAGAAGAAGATGCTGAGGAAGCTGAGGAAGAAGAAGAGGTTGAAGAGGCCGTTTCTGTTCCTAAGACCAAAGCCGGAATGATCAAAGCACTTTATGACCAATTAAATGGCATGAAGAAAGCCGATCTTGCTGATTCATTCTCAAAAATCATGGGTTCTACTATCCAAGAGGAAGAAGAATCTGATGATGAAGAAGTAGAAGAAGAAATCAACCGAGAAGTTAAAAAGCTCAGTAAAGAAGATATTGAGATTGATGTTAAAGAAGACATTGAAGCCATTGTAAATGGTGAAGACCTTTCGGAAGATTTTAAAACTAAAGCTTCAACAATCTTTGAGGCTGCCGTAGCGGCTAAAGTCATCTCTGAAGTCAATCAGAGAGCTGAAAAGTTAGAGGAAGATTATAAGGAAGAACTGTCTAAAGCTAAAGAGGAACTTACAAGCTCAATGACAGAGAAAACTGATGGTTATCTTTCTTATGTTGTAGAAGAGTGGATGAAAGAAAATGAACTAGCAGTAGAACGAGGTGTTCGTTCTGAGTTGGTTGAGGATTTCATGTCAGGACTCAAAAATCTATTTACTGAACATTACATTGACATTCCAGAGGAAAAAGTTGATCTCGTAGACGATCTCTTTGAGAAAGTTGAAGAACTTGAACAAAAGCTTGATGAATCAATCAATTCCAATGTGGAAACAAAACAAGAACTTTCAAAGTACAAAAAGGATGAAGCGTTAAGGATTGTTTCTGAAGATTTAGCCGATACTGAGAAAGAAAAATTAGAAAAACTTTCGGATGGAGTAGACTTTGAAGATGAAGAGCAATACAAAGAAAAGCTTGGAGTCATTAAGGAAAACTACTTTCCACAGAGTTCAAAAGAAACTGTTCAACCATTGACTGAAGAAGTAGAAAATACTGAAACAGATGATGCTGTTGAGCAAGTTGATGCAGGGGTTGACTACTACGCAAAAGCGTTGGCCCGGCATAACAATAACAACTAAACTTTTAACAACATCCATTTTTTAGGAGATAAAAATATGTATCTAGCTGAAGGACTACAAAAAAAATGGGCTCCCATCTTAGAGCACGAAGATCTGCCAAAGATTAAGGATTCCTACAGGAGAGCGGTAACCGCCGTCCTCTTGGAAAACCAAGAAATTGCCATGAGAGAAACCGCGCAGGCTGGTGGGTCTTTTGGTATGATGACGGAAGCAATGGGTAACTCCGCTGCAACCAGCTCCTCACATCCATCACCAATAACGTATGCAGATCCAGTTATGATCTCAATGATACGTTCTGCAATGCCTAATCTCATTGCTTATGATGTTTGTGGTGTTCAACCAATGACCGGCCCTACTGGACTCATTTTTGCAATGCGTTCCAAGTATGACACACAAGATGGTACAGACACAATGTACAACGAAGCAGACACAACTCATTCAGCTGATGCTGGTGGGGATATGACTTCTAGTGGTACAGCTGGTGTTGCTGGTGCACAAGGTGGATCACCTGCACTCGCACTTAATGGTGCTGCTGTTTCAACAGCAACTGCTGAAGATTTCGGTATCACAGGAAGTGCCGGTACAGCTAATGAAGATTTCCAACAGATGGCCTTCTCAATTGACAAGGTTACTGTAACAGCTAAGACACGTGCACTCAAGGGTGAGTATTCGATGGAATTAGCTCAGGATCTTAAAGCTGTTCATGGTTTGGATGCTGAAACAGAGCTTGCTAACATAATCTCTGCGGAGATTTTGGCTGAGATTAACCGCGAAGTTATTCGTACAATTTATTTCAGTGCTGCTCATGGTGCACAACACAATACCACAACTGCTGGTGTTTTTGACCTTGATACTGACTCCAACGGACGCTGGTCTGTTGAGAAGTTCAAAGGTTTGATGTTCCAGATCGAGCGTGAAGCTAATGCAGTAGCAAAAGCCACACGTCGCGGTAAAGGTAACATCATCATCACATCCTCAGATGTCGCATCTGCACTCGCAATGAGTGGAGTAATGGACGGATCGGGCGTTGATGACACAGGAAATACCTTTGTTGGAACACTCAATGGACGCTTTAAAGTGTACATTGATCCTTATTTCAGTGCATCTGCAACAAACTTCTTTGTTGTTGGATACAAAGGTTCATCTGCTTATGACGCAGGTCTGTTCTATTGCCCATACGTTCCATTGCAAATGGTTCGTGCGGTTGGTGAGAATTCTTTCCAACCAAAAATTGGATTCAAAACACGATACGGAATGATTGCTAATCCTTTCGCTATCTCTGGTTCAGATCCATTTGATGGTGCCATAGCAACTGGCGACAACGCTTATTACAGGACTGTCAGAGTTGACAACCTCATGTAAGAAATTCATTTAGTTTCGCTACTAAATGACTGTTAAGAAGGGGAAGATTGGGAAACTGGTCTTCCCCTTTTTTTATCCTGACTAAATAATACAGAAAGGATATTAAAAATGTCAGCACTACAATCCCTACCTTCTAATTTAAGTTATCTATCTCCCGCAGGGTTTAAGTTTGCTCTTGGGCGATATCCAGATGTAAATTATTTCTGTCAAACTGCAAACTTGCCAGGAGTTAGTATAAGTACAATTCCATTCATTACTCCACTCAAGGATCTTGATGCACCAGGCGATGAAGTTACGTTTGATGATTTAACCGTTAGATTTATAGTTGATGAGAATATGCATAATTGGTTATCTATATGGGAATGGATTAATATGCTGGGTTATAGTACAGAGGGTCTTGCAAAAGAAAGGGAAAAACGAGATGAAAAGGGAGAGCTTTCAACTGAGGGAATTTTAACTATACTAACCAGTAACATGAATCCTCAAATAAATATTAAATTTAAACAAGTTTTTCCAATATCACTTTCTGCTGTAGAATTTGATAGTACGTTGACAGATATTGAATATGTAACTGCTGATGTTACTTTTAAATATGACATATATGAAATACAAAACTTACTTAATAATGAAACTACATTTTCTGGACTTCCCATTAGTAGGGGTTGATAAGGAGTAAAAATTGAAGCTTGAAGAAATTCAAGAGTTTTGGAATGCTGACCGTGAAATTGATATTACAGAATTAGCAAACGAATCTGTAAGAATTCCTCAGATACACGATAAGTATCTAAAAATCTACATAGATGAACGTATAAGGCTTAAAGGTCTACAATTTGAGTTAACCAAACTGGTGCGACTTAAAACAGATTATTATGCCGGAAAACTAACTGAAGAAGAGTTAGAAAAATTAGGATGGGAGCAATTTCTACACCGGCTCCTTAAAAATGAAATATCTACTTATATCGAAGCTGATAATGATATTATTAAGCTTAAAAAGAACATTGTACTTTTAGAAGAAAAAATTCATTATTTGGATTCAATTATAAAGATGATTTCCAATCGGGGATTTCAAATTAAAAGTGCTATAGATTGGATAAAATATAAGAATGGAATCGTCTGATGTAACCATAAGCAAGATTAATGAGGTCTATATTAGAGTCGATACTGAACATTCTATTGCTCAGGAAATCTCAGACCACTTTACCTTTCTTGTGCCAGGACATACCTTTATTCCTGCATTTCGTAAGAAATTGTGGGATGGAAAGATTAGATTATACAATGTAATGAATCGCGTGCTTTATCATGGGCTTCTTCCACATTTATGTAAATTCCTATACCTTAGAGGATATAGTGTTAATTTTGAAACAGATTTTAACACTTCAAAAATTGAAATTAGTCCTAGTGACTTACCAAAACTGCCAGAAATTATTAAACCACGAACATATCAAATAGAAGCTGTGAATCATGTGCTCTCAAATAAAAGGGTGCTTTTATTATCACCTACTGCTTCAGGCAAATCTTTGATTATCTATATACTAGTAAGATATTTAAAGTTGAAGACATTAATTCTTGTTCCAACAACTTCTCTAGTTTCACAAATGTATAATGATTTTAGAGAATACGGCTGGGATGTAGCAAATAATTGTCATACTGTAATTGCTGGGAGAGACAAGGGCTCAGAACTGCCTGTTATCATTTCAACGTGGCAATCAATTTATAAGATGCAACAAAAATATTTTGAACAATATGAACTTGTGATTGGAGATGAAGCTCATGGTTTCAAATCCAGATCTCTCACTTCTATAATGACAAAATGTATCAATGCAAAATATCGAATAGGAACAACTGGAACACTTGATGGTACACAAACTCACAAATTAGTACTTGAAGGTCTATTTGGTAAGGTTCATAAGGTAACATCTACCAAAAAACTTATTGATGCTAAACACCTATCAGCATTTCAAATAAATGCCATAGTGTTAAGACATCCCGATTCCATTTGTTTTGATTTAAAAAATATCAACTATCAAGAAGAGCTTGAATATTTGGTAGGGTCAGAAGCTAGAAATAAATTCATAGTAAATCTGGCTAATAGTATGAATGGAAACACACTTTTATTATTTCGTTTTGTAGAAAAACATGGACGGATACTTTACGATATGATAAAGAAAGGAGCACGTGGAGACAGAAAAATCTTCTTCGTTTATGGAGGAACAGATGCAGATACAAGAGAGCAAATTAGATATGTTGTGGAGTCGGAAAGAGATGCCATCATCGTTGCGAGTTATGGCGTTTATAGTGTCGGCGTCAATATTAGGAATCTTTCTAACATCATTTTTTCTAGCCCTTCTAAGTCGCGTATAAGAAATTTGCAAAGTATCGGAAGAGGCCTCCGAAAACTGAAGGGAAAAAAGGTAGCAACTCTTTATGACATTGCAGATGATTTAAGGTCTAAAGAAAAAAATAACTATACTTTACAGCATTATAATGAAAGAATTCAAATATACAGAGAAGAAAAATTCCCTGTAAGTCACTTTCATGTACAACTGAAGCAATAATTATTACCTATTTCGTTAACACTTCATTATACCATACTGTCAAGAGCTTGTCAACTGGCCGGTTTAATTCATTGTGGTTGACAAGCTCTCGATTGTGTGATATAATTATGGTATTCAAAAATTACAAATAGAAAGAAAAATATGGCTAATTATGTAGATAATCAACGATTTTTAGAAGAGATGATTTCTTTTCAGAAGGGTATAGCTGTAGCAAAAGAAAATTCTACAGAACTCCCACAATGTCCAGAGTATATTGGTGAATGTTTTTTAAAGATAGCTCAAAGACTTTCCTTTAGGCCCAATTTCATCAATTATGCTTTTCGTGAAGAGATGATTTCAGATGGTATTGAAAACTGTATTCAGTATATGAATAATTTTAATCCAGAGAAATCTAAAAATCCATTTGCTTATTTCACACAAATTATCTACTATGCCTTTATTAGAAGAATCCAAAAGGAGAAGAAACAGTTATACATAAAATATAAAACTATGGATAGCCATACATCTCTTGGTGAAAATGCTGAAATATCTTCCAATGATAAAGCAGAGAATTATGTATTTGAAACGATGACTAATGACCAAAAGGTAAATATGTATGACTTTATTTCAAATTTTGAAGAGTCTAAGAAAGCAAAGAAAAAAGTAGTAGCAAAGAAATCTACATCACTTGAATTATTCATGGGAGCATAAGAAGAAAAATGAACACAATATTACGAAAACATGACCATCAACATCTCGCAACAGTTATATATGAAGCTTCTCTAAAGAAACAAATAGAGGAAGAATTAAAGTCCAAATATTTGAAGAGAATTGATTATCTAGTGGGTGCAAACAACGAACTGTTTCATGAACTGGAGCGATGTGAAGAGGAGCGAGACAAATTTGCTTCAATGGCAGACAGCATATTACTAGGTAGGACAGATACATGAAGGTTGCGATAATAACAGACACGCATTGGGGAGCCAGAAATGATAGTCAAGTTTTTACAGATTATTTTTTGAAATTTTATAATGATGTATTCTTTCCTACACTTTTAGAAAGGAATATTGACACAGTAATCCACATGGGGGATATAGTTGACAGACGCAAGTTCATCAATTACAAAACTCTATATCAAATGCGAAAGGGATTTTTTGACCGATGCTGGGAACAATATATCAATTTACATCTTATAATCGGAAATCATGATACATTTTTTAAGAATACGAATAATGTAAATAGTATGGACTGTCTCAGGATGATGAGGTCTGGAAGTGAGGGAGATGGTGGTGGATTTATTAAGGTCTATGAAGAGCCTACAGAGATTGAATTGGATGGACTAAAGTGTTTGATGCAGCCTTGGATTTGTCCAGAAAATAAAGAACATTCATTAGACATGATAGCAAAAACAGATGCTCAAATATTATTCGGTCATTTGGAGGTTCAAGGTTTCACAATGCATGTGGGCCAAACAAATTTTGAAGGATTGCCACAATCTACATTTGATAAGTTTGATTTTGCATTCTCTGGTCATTTTCACCATAAGTCGGACAATGGTACAGTCTATTATTTGGGTAATCCATATCAAATTACTTGGAGTGATTATCAAGATTCAAGGGGATTTCATATTTTTGATACGGAAACTAGAGAGCTAGAGTTTATAGTTAATCCATATGAAATGTTTTATAAGATTAACTATGATGATGAAAATAGTTCACTTGAAGAAATTAATGAATTAGATTATTCTACATATAAAGGTTGTTATGTCAAGATAATAGTAATTAATAAGAAGAATCCATTTTGGTTTGATACATTAATTGATAAACTGTATAAGGCTGATGTGGCAGACATTTCTATTGCTGAAAATTTTGACTTGGATATGTTAGAGGGTGAAGATTTGATAGATGAAGCAGAAGATACCATTACCATACTTTCTAAATATGTAAACTCTTTAGAATTGGAGAATAAAAAAGAACTTGATACTTTAATGAAATCGTTGTATACTGAATCACTAACAATGGAGACAATTTAATGAGTAATTACGACATGGATGAAATCAATAGACGCGAGGAAGAAAGGATTGGAAGAGAACTTGCTCGTAAAAGTAAAGCAAACAAGTCGGTTATTCAACTTGGTAAAGATGAATCACCACACATGGCAATAGATATAGAACTTCCAGATGATATTTTTAAAAGACTTGCTCTTCAAGCACATGAAAGAGATATGACATTTAATAAATTGGCAATAAACATATTAAAAAAAGGATTACAAGATAAAGAATATAGATTTGAACATTCTAGTAAACCACAATTATTAAATGAAGAGTATTAATAAAAAATAATGATTATATTTGAAAAAATCAAATGGAAGAACTTTTTAAGCACAGGAAATGCATTTACTGAAGTAGAACTCAACAAAAACTCATCTACTCTTATTCTTGGTGATAATGGTGCAGGAAAGTCTACTATATTAGATGCCCTTACATTTGTATTATTTGGTAAGCCATTTAGATCTGTTAATAAGAATCAACTCGTCAATTCAGTAAATCAAGGCGGAACTGAGGTTGAGGTTGAATTCGTTATTGGAGCTAAAAAATATGTTGTAAAGAGGGGCATCAAGAAGAACTTTTTTGAAATTTATCTAAATGGTGAAATGCTCAATCAAGACGCCTCTATACGAGACTATCAAGAATATCTTGAGAAGACTATTCTGAAGTTGAACTATAAATCTTTCACTCAGATTGTGGTTTTGGGCAGCTCTACATTCATTCCTTTCATGCAGTTGAAGGCTAGTGATCGTAGGACAATTATTGAAGACCTTCTTGATATTGAAATCTTCTCAGTTATGAATCAATTGCTCAGAGCAAGAGTGGGTCAAAATAAAGATGATATGGGAACTGTAGATATTGCTCTTGGTTTAACTAACGGAGAACTTAAAGCCTCTACACATTTAATCCAAAAACTGAAAGAAAATAAAACAATACAAATTTCAAAAAATAGAAAAGATATAGAACAACATGAAAAACACATTAAAGAATATCAAGAGACTATTACTGAAGCTAATAGAAAAATTGAAGAACATTCTCAATCCATATCGGATGAAACAAAAGTCAAAATCGAAATTGATAAATTACTTGATTTCCGTAAAGGCATTGAGGCGGGCATAAACAAGTATGAAGAGGACATGAAATTTTATGAACAAAATTCTCATTGTGATACTTGCGAACAAGAAATCCCACAAGAACATCGTGATAAAATGATAGAGCAATTTCATGGAAAAATGCATGAAATGAGTGGAGGATTAACTCAATTAGGCCAGAAATTAGAAAGTCAACAAACAAGAATTAAAGAGATTGAGAGGATTCTTGGTTCTATAAATGGTTGTCAAGGAGATATAGCTAAAAGTCAAAATTCTATTCAGGCGTGTACTCAA
>ERZ1046740.1018-NODE-1018-length-21012-cov-4.679296_pt1 | contig 21012 bp, 17 predicted proteins | sample MGYA00383093_ERZ1046740 | MGnify/ENA primary metagenome ERZ1046740 (study PRJEB29581, sample SAMEA5548363) | metagenome | biome: marine; feature: coastal; material: water | depth 25 m | study: Short-term variability in the microbial, nano- and picoplankton... | reverse complement strand
GCAAATTGAGGCGTCGGCTGAGCTGAATGCGCCGTGGGTCGAGTTGCACACCGGGGCGTATGCGAACGCGTATTATGGTGAGCGCCGCGCGGCGGAGCTGGAAATCCTGCGGCAGGGGGCCGAGCTCGTGCATCGCCTCGGCCTGGTGGTCAATGCCGGTCACGGGATCAACTATACCAATATCACCGAGGTGCTGGAGATCCCGCATCTGCATGAGCTGAATATCGGGCACACCATTGTGAGCCGTGCTCTCTTTGTGGGCGTGGAACAGGCCGTGCGCGAGATGAAGGCGTATTTGGTTTGAGGCACCTTTCAACGAGTCGTTTGTGATCGATTCTAAGGACAGGTCTCTGTTCTCTGGCCTCCGACTCCTGAATTAAGGAGTTGTAAAAAAGTCGTGTCTTTGGTGTGATTTTTCGACAAGATCGAAGTTTTCAGGTCTTCACCTTATTTGAGGCCGACTCTAATCACCTATCCTGTATGAAAGCGTTTCCTTGCGCCCACCCTACGCTCACCTGTCGACAAGCAGTCGAATTCGAAGCCTCGATCCTTACTGATGAGACTGCCGAATGGGCAGCCATGCAAAAAGCCGGGGTTGGCGTTGCCAAAGCGATCGAACTTGATTTCCAGGAGTTGAGTCCGCTGCCGCAGGCGCTGCGTGTGCTGGCCTTGATCGGTAAAGGTAACAACGGCGGCGATGCCCTAATTGCCTGCGGCCAGTTGCTGGCTGATTTTCCGCGTGCAAGTGTGACGTTGCTATTTGCGGAGGACCCGGAGGCGATGAAGCCCTTGGCGAAGCGTGCTTATCTGCAACTGGAAGGGCGTGTGAGCCCGCATCAGATTGATGAGGCCGGTGATGAGGATTCGATACATGCGCTGTTGGACTCCGCTTCGGGCGCGGCGGGCTATGATGTCTGTATTGATGGCTTGCTGGGTATGGCGTTTAAGCCGCCCGTGCGCGAGCCGATGCGTGCCTTGATTGAGGCGATCAACAGTTACGAGAAAATCGGTCTGCGTGCGGCGGTGGATTTACCGAGCGGCAAAGGGGACGAATCGGACGAGCTGTCGTTTCGGGCGGATTTCACCTATGCCACCGGGATTGCCAAAAAGGTGTTGTTTCACGGCGTTGCTGAATGTGGACGCGTGCGTTACATCGATTTGGGCTTTTTCAAAACTTCCGAAGGTGCGGGGGCCGATAAGTCGGAAATGGTTCTAAACACCTGTGTGCTGGATCCGCTGCACGCGTTGCGCCCGGCTTCGGTGGATAAGCGTGCCTTCGGGCATCTTTTCGTGGTCGGTGGTTCGGCTTACATGCCGGGTGCTTTACTCATGGCGGTGCAGGCTGCAGTACGTTCAGGCGTGGGCCTCGTGACTGCGTTTGCCCCTGCGTCGGTGGCAGCCACGCTGGCGGCCCAAGTGCCCGAAGCCATGTGGGTCCCGTGGCCGGAGACGGCCAATGGAACGCTCAACCCGCGGGCGATGCCTTTACTCTTTGATCGTTTGGATCAGGCAACCGCGGTTCTGGTGGGTCCCGGAATGGGGAAGGACCGCAATACCGAGATGGTGGCACAGGATATTGTGAAGCAAGTCGAGTTGCCTATCATACTGGATGCGGATGCCTTGCGCCAGCGGGTGGTGGAGCTGGCTCCGAAGCGGAAGGCTTCGATGGGCACGTTGATCCTGACGCCGCATATGGGCGAATTCATGCGAATCGCCAAACTTGAGAAGCCTGATTATTCGAACGAGGTATTGAAGACATTTTGCAAAAGCTATCATGTGATGACTGCGCTCAAGGCAGCGCATACCCGGATTTGCGATGGCGAATCGTTGTGGTATAACACTTGCGGCGGGCCGGTCCTGTCGCGCGGTGGCAGCGGCGATTTACTGGCTGGCTTGATCGGCGGCATGGTTGCGCAGGATGATGCCGGCGCTCAGACTTCAGTTGCACGTGGGGTCGTCTTGCATGGTTTGGCGGCACAGCGCCTGGCGCGGCAGCATGGGCAAGTTATGGTCCATACCACACAGCTGTTGGATTATTTGCCACAAGTACTGCGCGGGTCTTGATTTTTCTGCGGTGTGTGGGGGGCGCTGCCTAGCTAAAGACGGCGGCAGAGCGCCGTTGCTACAACTCAAGCGAAGTGCGCTGACCCCGATGGGGCATGGGTGCGAGAGCATTTCCCTAGATAAATTAAGATTGTCCTCAGCCCCCGCTCCGGCAGGATGCCTGAATGGCTTCATTCATTTCGCAACGTCAAGCATTGCTGGTGCTCAATGGTATTCCGCATGTCGGTCCGGTCATGTTGCGACGTCTCATGGATGCGTTTGAGGGCGATGCGGTCGCGGTACTTGCGGGGCAACGATCCAAGCTGCTGGCCGTGAAAGGTATCGGGCAGAAAGCGGTGGATACACTCTCCAACTGGGAGGCGCGCTTTGATTTATCCAAAGTCGAAGCCCTGATGGAGCACACCGGAACGCGCTTCCTTGCTCAGCAAGACCCGGAGTTCCCGGAGTTGCTGCGCGAGACCTATGATCCGCCGATCGGTTTGTATTGGCAGGGTGAATACGTCGTGGACCGTCCTTGTGTTGCCATCGTCGGTACGCGGCGCTCGACGCTCTATGGGCGCAGTGTAACCAAGAAATTTGCCTCCGAGCTGGCCCGGTTGGGGTTCTGTATCGTCAGTGGCATGGCGCGTGGCACGGATACGGCCGCACATGAAGGCGCACTCGAAGCCGGGGGCAAGACGGTGGCTGTGTTTGGTTGTGGGCTGGATACCATCTATCCGCCGGAGAATTTGGATTTGTATCGAAGCATCGTTGCTCAGGGTGCGGTCGCCAGTGAATTCCCCTTTGGGCGGCGGGCGGACCGGCAGACCTTCCCCATGCGTAATCGAGTCGTGGCGGGCATGTGTCAGGGCGTGATTGTTGTTGAGAGCGATGCCGCGGGCGGCAGTATGATCACGGCGCGCTTCGCGGGTGAGCAGGGGCGCACGTTAATGGCCGTTCCGGGGCGGATCGATCAAGCCAGTAGCGCGGGCTGTCATCAACTGATTCGCGACGGTGCCATCATGGTCACTTCGGTGGACGATGTTTTGGAGGAGCTGCGTTATGCCCGGCCGCAGGAGCAGGAACTCAATTTTAATTCCGCCGCGGAGGCGGCGGCCCCAGTGGCAACGCTTTCCGATGCCGAGCAGGCTGTGATGGATTGTTTTATCGGTGGCGAAATCACCTCTCCGGACGCGCTTGCGGAACGGGTGGCGCGCCCCGTCGCAGAGATTTCGGCGGTCCTAATGGGGCTGGAACTGAAGCGTCGCATTGTGAAGCGTGCCGATGGTCGCTTTGAAGCGAAGTAAGGAAACATGGCCTGTTTTTGAAGGGCACCAATTTTCGGGATGCTTGACACTATCTGCTGTCAGAGAGTAGGTATGAAGCCTGTGATCAAGAAATTCACAGTTGCAGGGTTGCTCTGCCTTTTTGTTTGGAACGTCGCGTTGGCGGGGGTTCCGGGCTTTTTGCTGTGTCTGCATGAGGACTTTTTGCTTCATTTTCAATCGGAAGACACATGTGAGACTCACTGTGAGGAGGGGCATGCAGATGAGGAACCCGAAGACGCCGGATTTTGTGATTTGGAGGGAGATTGCACTGATCTCGAGCTTGTCGGTGGTGTGGAAATCTCGACCAGAGCCAATGAAATCGAGACGATTGATCTGCCTGCTTTGTCACTGATGGCGTTTAATTATCCGCTGACGCCGTCGCAGATTTTTAAAGAAAGCGCACAGTTTCGGCCTCCATTGCGCGGGCCGCCGTCGGTCCATTGGTTGACCGATCACTACATACAGAAGACAGTCCTTCGGGTCTGAGTTTCCTAATACACCCGGCCCATCTGGTTCCCCGAGCCAGGGCATTTGTAGCGATGTGCTGCATGCAAGCTAAACCGTATTAGGATTTTTTATGTATAACTTTTTGAAATTAGGACGCGCTGCCGCGTTCGCCCTCATAGTCCAGTTGACTTTGAGCAGTCTGGCAGGAGCCCCGCTTCGTCTAACCAAGGAACAAGCTGTCGTGCGTGCATTACAGTATAATCCGGCTCTCGGCGCTGCCAGAACGACCATCGATCAAGCAACTGGCTATGCGAGCCAGGCGGGGCGTTGGGCTAACCCCGAACTGAGCCTCGATTATGCGACGGATCGTTCTTTTAACGATGACGGCGAACGCAGCTTCGGGCTGGGCTTTGAGCAGCGCTTTCCCGTGACAAACAGGTTGCGTCTGCAGAAAGACATCGCACAGGATGAGATAGAGCTGGCTCGGGCGGAGATCGCCAATCAGGTACGCCTGCTTTCCCGTGAAGTGGAGTCTTCGGTTGCCAGCGTGGCAGCGCTTCAAGCGCAGTTGAAACTTCGCGAGGTGATCATTGAGCTACATCAGCGATTCGCGTTATTCATAGAGTCACGGATTGAGACGGGTGAAGCCTCTTCAATTGACGCCAATCAAATCAAAATCGAGCGCTATGCGGTGGCGCTGGAAATGCAGGATTTGGAAAATCAACTGCTCGGCGAACTGGCAGCGTTGAGGCAGCTCATCGGCGCGGAGGTCAATACTTCGATTGATCTATCACATCAATTCGCATTGCCGGAAACGGAGCCGGAGTTGTCCATTTTGACTAGAGCGGCGCTCGAAAATCATCCGGAATATCGGATGAAGTCGCTGCTTTATCGAATCGCGGACAAACGTATCTCGGTTGCCAAGGCGGAGCGCTGGGCCGATGTCGCCTTGCGTGTTTTCTTTGAGGAGGAGCGTAGCGTGGATGCCCCCGGCGGGTTGGGGACGGATCGTTCCTTTGGCATCGGCGTTTCCATTCCACTGCCATTGATGAACCGCAATCAGGGTGTGATCGAAGTGAGCCGCGCACAGCAACGACAGGTCAAATACGAACTCGATGCCGTCGGTCTCAGGGTGCGTAGTGACGCCAATACACAGCGCGAGCGTGCCATCAGTCTTTATGCTCAGGCACGGGAGTACGATCAAAGCCTGACCCAACTCGTCGCTAAGAATCTGGCTGATATGAACGAAGCTTATAGCGCCGGTCAAATCAGCCTCGCCGAACTCTTTCGCTCTCAAGAGCAGGGGCTGAAAATTCAATCCACTCAACTCGCCAAGCTACATGATTTTGAGCAGGCGATGATCCACTGGAAGGCCGCAACGGCTCAATACACTCCAGTATCACGGTAAAAAATAATTTATTAATTCGATGAAAAAATCATATTTTATAAGAGGCCTGTTGGCTTCCGGCGTTTCGATTTTGTGCAGCAATTCGGTTTTCGCGAGTGGTGAAAGAACCATCATTCTCGATCAAACCGGCGTCGCCAATCTTCGTCTGCAAACCGTTGAAGTCGAAGAGCGGGACTTTGAAACCACGGTTTTTGCGATCGGTCGTATTGAAGAGATCCCCGCCCATCACTCTGTGTTGTCTTCGCGTATTGCCGGACGGGTCTTAAGCCTGAATGTCTTCGAAGGAGACTCTGTCGCCAAAGGCGATGTGATCGCGATGATCGAGACGCGCCAGATCGGTGATCCGCCGCCAAGCATTGAGCTCAAGGCACCGCAGGGCGGGCTTGTGACTAATTCGCATATACGCTTGGGGCAACCAGTTGAGCCGGATGTCGAGTTGATGGATATTTCGAATCGTTCGAGTATGTGGGCGGTTGCGAAGATTCCTGAAAACGAAGCGGCGCGCGTGCATGTCGGCAGTCAGGCCCGCATACAAGTGCCGGCGCTGGGGGAGGCGACATTTGAGGCGACGTTGATTCGGTTCGGTGTGAATGTCGACCGCAGTGCGGGAGCGGTCGAGGGGATCTTCCTGATTGAAAATAAGGAGGGGCGTCTTCGCCCCGGAATGCGTGCGGAGTTCGCCGTTGTTCTTGAGTCACGTCCCGATGTATTAGCCGTCCCGCGAGCTGCGATTCAGGGGGATCCGGCCAGTCGTGTTGTATTTGTTAAAGACTTTGATTTGCCGAATGCATTCATCCGCGTTCCGGTTGTGATCGGTCAGCGAAACGACCGTTTTGTGGAAGTCATGAGCGGACTGTTTCCCGGAGATGATGTCGTGACACAGGGATCTTATTCGCTCGGATTCGTCGGTGGCGGAGGTGGGATCTCTTTGAAGGAGGCGCTCGATGCCGCGCACGGCCATGAGCATAACGAAGATGGCTCGGAGATCACTGCGGATCAGAAAAAAAAGGCCGCGAAGCTTGCCCAACAAGGTGAAGGCTCGGGAGCATCAGTCGATGGACTGAGTCGTCCGCTCATGATCTATGCCGCTGTTATTTCAGTTCTTTTTCTGGTTGTGCTACAGCGCCTGTCTAATAAGCGCCGCGTTTAGGGAATAGTAACCGATCGAGATTACAGATCATGTTGAATCATCTTATACGATTTTCCCTTTCCCATCGGCCACTGATATTGGTCTTTGTTTGCATTGTCCTGATTCTTGGGGTCAAGCAGACGACTGAATTGCCGGTTGAGGTCTTGCCGGATTTAACTAAGCCAACGGTAACGGTGCTGACGGAGTCACCAGGCTTCGCTCCGGAAGAAGTCGAAACGCTGGTGACCATCCCATTGGAAAATGCTTTGATGGGGGTCACTGGAGTTACACGGCTTCGCTCTATCAACGATGTCGGGCTATCCCTGATATTTGTCGAATTCGACTGGGGCACTGACATCTATCAGGCGCGCCAATTTGTGCAGGAGCGCCTCTCCGGCGCGAGTGAAGCACTGCCCTCTGGTGTGAGTCCTTACATGACGCCGGTGGCATCGTTGATGGGTAATATACTGTTGATTGGTTTGGCGGATCCGACTGCAGAGACGAGTCCGCGGGATCTTCGGACGTTGGCTGACTGGACGGTTGCGCGTCGCCTGCAATCGATCCCCGGGATTGCCGAGGTGCTCTCGATGGGCGGTGGTGTGAAGCAGGTGCAGGTACAGCCGGATCCGGATAAAATGTTGGCGCTCGGCGTTTCCTTTGAGCAGATCCACGAGGCTGCGCAACAGGCGGTGAAAAACACGACGGGTGGCTTTCTGACAGAATCCGCGCAAGAGATCATGGTGCGCAACTTGGCGATGACGACCGATTTGGAAGAAATTTCAAACACAGTCGTGAGTTATGAAAATGACCGGCCGATTCGCCTGCGCGATGTGGCTGAACTGGTTTGGGACATTGCGCCCATGCGTGGTGATGCGGGGCTTGGTACGAAGCAACTCGCGAAAGATGGTCAAGCGCAGGGGTACCCCGGCGTGATTCTGAGCGTCACCAAGTCGCCGGGGTTTGATACGATTGAATTGACCAGGCAAGTCGAAGCAGTGTTGGTGGACCTCAAGGCGTCGTTGCCGGAGGGGGTAGAGTTGGTCTCGCTCTATCGGCAGGCCGATTTTATTAATCTTTCGATTGGGAATCTGGAAGAAGCCCTTCGTGACGGAGCCATCATGGTGGCCATTATTTTGTTTCTCTTCCTACTCAATGTCCGGATTACCTTTATCACTTTAACTGCGATTCCACTGTCGCTCGGCATCACAATCGTGGTGTTTGATTTAATGGATCTCAGTGTGAATTCCATGACGCTCGGCGGACTGGCTGTGGCGATCGGGATGGTGGTGGATGATGCGATTGTCGATGTGGAAAATGTGTTTCGCCGCTTGCGCGAGAATGCGGGACTAGCGAATCCGTTGCCGAATCTTGACGTGATTGCATCAGCGTCGGCTGAAGTGCGCTCTTCGATTCTCTATGCCACTGTGTTGATCATTCTGGTGTTCTTGCCCTTGCTGGCGCTGAGCGGAGTGGAGGGGCGTCTTTTCTCCCCCATCGCGATCGCGACGATTGTCAGCATGATCGCATCGTTTATTGTTTCCCTGACGGTCATTCCCGTGCTGTGTTCGTATTTGCTGAACCCCAAGGCGGGCAAATCTCACGTCGATGGATTCATTGTTCGTGGATTGAAGTGGGTCTTTCAAAAGACATGTCTGAACTTAAGTCTCTCACAGCCTTTACTGGTTCTGCTGGTTGCCGGTGGTTTGTTGTTTGTGGCCTATGGCGCGCTCACTCAAATGGGCGGCAACTTCCTGCCGCCGTTTCGCGAGCCCACCGCATTGATCGCGATGACGACCGCGCCGGGCACTTCGCTTAAGCAAACCACTGAACTCTCCGACACTGCGCAGGATTTGCTCCTGCAGATTCCGGAAGTGGAAACTGTTGGCTATCGTGTCGGACGTGCCGAGCGCGGCGATCACGTGGTGCCTGTTTCGACCGTGGAGTTCGATGTCGAGTTTACCGAGCACTCTGAGCGCAGCCGCGCTGAAGTGCTGGAGGAAATTCGCAATACGATGCGCACCATTCCCGGTACCTTCAGCGCGATGAGCACGCCGCTGGCCGACCGGATCGGCCACATGCTAAGCGGCGTGTCGGCGAAGGTGGCCGTTAAAATTTATGGGCCAGACTTGAGTGAGCTTCGGCGCCTAGGCACCGAGGTGACAGACATCGCCCGTTCCATTCCGGGTCTTGAAGAGGCGCGAGCGGAGCAACAAGCACTGATTCCACAGCTCCGTATCGAAGTGGATCGTGAGCGTGCGTTGGCTTATGGAATTACGCCGGGGGAGTTGAATGAACAGTTGGCTGCGCTGATGGGTGGCGATACCGTTGCGGAGATCTACGAGGGGCAGCGTGTCTACGATCTGGTGGTGCGCCTTCCTCTGGAATGGCGCGAGTCGCCGGATCGCTTGTCGAATTTGTATATCGATACGCAGAGCGGGCAGCGTGTGCCGCTCAGTTATGTCGCCGAGATTCACCAAGCGACCGGGCCCAATACCATCCTTCGCGAGAACACGCTGCGCCGCTTTGTTGTTTCGATTAATCCAACCACGGACGACTTGAATACAGTGGTTGAAGCACTACAAAGTAAAGTCGCGAACGAGCTAGTGCTGCCGCAGGGCTACACGGTTGCATTCGAGGGCGAATACCAGGCGCAGCAAGCGGCGCGGCGCACGATCTTTATTATGTGTGCGGTCATTCTCCTGCTGATTGTATTTTTGCTCCATAGCTATTTTAAAACGTTCAGCTTCGTGTGGCTGGTTTTGAGTATTATCCCGATTTCGTTGATCGGCGGTGTGCTCTATACGCGTATGACCTTGGACAATATCAGTATCGCCACTCTGGTCGGTTTCATCGCCGTCACCGGTATCGCCGCGCGTAATAACATTATGCTGCTGTCGCACTACTTACACCTGATGCGCCACGAAGGCGAAGCCTTCTCCCGGCAGATGGTCGAGCGCGGCACCCTTGAGCGACTGGTGCCGATCCTGATGACCGCAATCTCAGCGGGCCTCGCTTTGATTCCCCTGATCTTCGCCGCCGATGAGCCGGGTAAGGAAATCCTCAACCCGGTCGCGATCGTTATCGTTGGCGGACTGATCAGTTCCACGCTGCTCGGCCTCGCCGTGACACCTGCAATCTTTTACGCCTTCTTCCAAAAGTCGGCCGAAAAATCAATCCGCTTGGAGGCCGCCGCTTCCGAATAAGATAACTATAAAAATATGGGAGGGATGACCTCCGTGTCGTCCGCCGCGAGGTTAAGTCCATCCTTTTAATTCAACTCAAAAAAATATTATGAAACAGAAAATACACATCAAAGTTCTCCTCCTTGCGACGCTTGCGTTGCTCGGAGCAACCAGCGTAAATGCCTCAGCCGGTCACGATCATGCCCCGCATCAAAATAAGGGCGGTCCCAATGGTGGGCGCCTGATTACACTGGTTGAACCGTATCTGGAATTCTTTGTCACGCCCGAGCGCTTCGTTCAAATCACCTTTCTTGATCAGGACGGAAAATTCGTGCCCGCTGGCGAGCAGATTGTCTCCGCCGTCGGAGGTGATCGATCCGCGCCGGTCGAAATCGAGTTTGTCGAGAATGCGGGCATGCTTCGCTCTACCAAAGCGCTGCCCGATATGAAGAACATGCCGATCATCTTGCAGATCAATGCCACTCCCGACGCCAAGCGCGTACGCGAGAAGTTCTACCTGAATATGAGCGCATGCTCGTCCTGCAGCTTCAAGGAATACGCCTGCATCTGTGGGCATTGATTGATGGGGTCTTAGCCGCGTAGTCATTGAGGTGGTAATTAAATATCCCAATAAGACTGAGTCGTGATTTTTTACGTAAGGCTCGATGACGTGAGGGTGTGGAAATTGTAGCTTCGATTGCCCAAAAACCGGATTGCAACTTTCCATCGAATCGCCATCACGTATCGCCATGTCTGAAACATTTGAAAACGTCACAATCGTAAAAAAGGCCAATGTCTATTTCGACGGCCAAGTCATCAGCCGCACGGTGATCTTTGCCGACGGCACAAAGAAGACCCTCGGTTTCATGCAACCGGGCGACTATGAGTTTGGCACGGCCGCGCCGGAGCTGATGGAAATCCTCGCCGGCGAAATGGACGTCAAGCTTCCGGGCTCGGAAGAGTGGATCACCGTCAAGGGCGGTGAGTCGTTCAATGTGATCGGCGATTCAAAATTCGCTCTCAAGGTAAAAGCTGAGGGTGCGGATTATTGCTGCTCGTATCTTTCCTAGGAGAGCGGGCAGACCTGCCCGCTTTACTGAATTGCCTCAGGTTCGTGGCAGCGCGATCCCCTGCGGTTCTCGGTCGCCTTTGCTTACTTCGGTCCGGTGATTGGCTCTTGCAAGGTGTGCAGGTGGCCATCTTTGAGGCTGTAGATCCAGCTGTGAATATCGACCTTTTGTCCGCGGGCCCACGCGTCTTGCAGCACGGTGGTGCGGCTCAGGTTCTTGGCTTGCTGGACAACGTTGAGCTCGCAGAGGCGGTCTACGCGGGCGTCCTCATCGAGCGGTTTCAACTCGTCCCAATTTACCTCGGCGGTGTCTTCGATGTGGCGTAGCCAGTTATCGACCAAGCCATTTGCTTGAGGGCTGATGGCAGCGCGCACGCCGCCGCAGTTGTAGTGACCGCAAACGATGACGTGTTCGACTTTGAGTGCATCGACCGCGTATTGCAGGACGGAGAGCATGTTCAGGTCGGAGTGCACGACGAGGTTGGCGATGTTGCGGTGCACGAACAGTTCGCCGGGCATCAGGCCGGTGATTTGATTGGCGGGCACGCGGCTATCCGCGCAACCGATCCAGAGATACTTGGGGGTTTGCGCTTCGGCCAGTGTTTCGAAAAATTGCGGGTTCTCTGCCGTAATCTTCGCGGCCCAGTTACGGTTGTTTTCGATGAGTTCGGGTAGGGTTTTCATGGATCGTATATAAAATAACCTTTAGCAGTCGGGATAAAGGTTATTGGGATTCTTGTCGGAACTGCAAGCCTGTCGCGTGGCTTCGCCCATATTGACTTATTTGCTGACTTTTCTAGCGGAGACATCCTGAAGATACGGGTTGCGCTTGATACGGATGTAATCGTGGACTCGGTAGTCCGCTTGCTTTAAGCAGGCGGATCGATTGCAAATGCGGCATTGAATTGCACAATGGGCGACCAGCTAAAGCAAGTCGCCTATGGGCAACGGAGTGGCACAAAAAAAAGGTTCATGGTGAATGGCACGGACTAGTCCGTGCCATTCACCATGAACCCAAAAAGCAGGGTCCGAGGACCGGGCTTTCGTTGGAAGATCAGTGGCTTCAGATTTAGAACGCGAAGGTGTATTTCGCGAGGCGCTGGCCGATTTCGGCGGCGATCTCCTTCTCGGCGGCTTCGCCCTGTGCGGCGAAGGTCACCGAGAAGCGGACGAAGTTGCCGCAATCATCCCAAGGCACGGTGCTGATCAGTTCTTCGGTGATGAGCCATTGGCTGCACGCTTCACCGGATTCGAATTCAGTGGTTTTGCCATCAATGGTGGCGGACTTCGGTGCGGCGACGTACAGGAAGAAGCTGCCTTTGGGCTTCTTGGCCTTGAAGCCGGCGTTGTTGAGCGCATCGACCAGCAGGTCCATGCGGCGCGAGTATTTCGCGGAGATCTCTTCGGTGATCTGCGGATTCGCGAGTGCGACGGAGGCTGCCTTTTGGATGTCGAGGAACTTGCCGGAGTCGGAGTTGTCCTTCATGTCGGCGTAAGCCTGCACGACGAGCGGGTTACCAACGACGAAGCCGATGCGCCAGCCTGTCATGTTGTAGCTCTTGGAGAGCGAGTGCAGCTCGATGGCCACGTCCTTTGCACCTTCGACTTGGAAGATCGAGATCGGGCTGCCTTCGAAGATCAGCGAGGAGTAGGCTGCGTCCTGAAGAATGATCAGGTTGTTGGCCTTGGCGAAAGCGATGGCTTTTTCGAAGAACTCAAGCGTGGCGGATGCGCCGGTCGGGTTGTTCGGGTAGTTGAGCACCATGATCTTGGCCTTGGCCACTACGTCGGCCGGAACGGCGTCGAGCTCGGGCAGGAAGTTGTTTTCCTCCTTGAGAGGCATGTTGTAGACTTCGCCGCCGAGATATTTAGCGTGGGTCCCGAGCACCGGGTAGCCGGGCACGGTCATCAGCACGTAGTCGCCTGGGTTGATGAAGCAGGCCGGGATCATCGAAAGCGCGGTCTTGGAGCCGATGGAGTGCACGACCTCAGTCGCTGGATCGATGTCCTTCACACCGAACACGTCGGACATGTATTGAGCGGCTGCGGCCTTGAACTCGTCGCCGCCGTTGTCGGCATAGCCACGGTTCTCGGGCTGAGCGGCTGCGTCTTGCAGGGCTTTCACCACGATCGGGAAGGCCATTTCATCGGGCTCACCGACGCCCATGTCGATCAAATCGACGTCCGGCTTGGCTTCTTTAGCGGCCTTCTTGGCGCGTTTGATCTTCTCAAACTTATAGATGGCAGTGGACTTGCCGTATTGATTGCCGCCGATGCGCTCGGCGAAGAGTTCTTGGATGTAAGGATCGCTCATGATGAGTGGCTGATGGTTAGTGGCTGATCGCGAAATGCTAACAGCGTTGTTAAGTTCTGTTTATTATTGTGAAAAACTGTGTGACGGACGTAATCTATGCGGAAACTTTGTTATGCAAACAATTCAATCGGTCAACGAAATGCAATCTCACGCGATCGGCCTGCGCTCCAGCGGCCGTTTGATCGGGCTGGTGCCGACCATGGGCTGCCTCCACGAGGGCCATCTCTCGTTGATCGATATCGCGAAAGAGCGTGCAGATAAGGTCATTGTTTCGATTTTTGTCAATCCCACCCAGTTCGGGCCGAATGAGGATTTCGAGCGTTATCCGAACGCCTTGGAGGCTGATCTGGAGAAATGCCGCGAACGTGGCGCGGATATTGTGTTCAATCCGACCGTGCAGGAGATGTATCCGCAGGGCTATTCGACCTATGTCAATGAGGAGCACATCAGCTCGGGGCTTTGCGGGATTTCGCGCCCGAATCATTTTCGAGGGGTGACCACGGTTTGCCTGAAGTTGTTTAATATTACACGTCCCGATATCGCGGTGTTCGGTCAGAAAGATGCGCAGCAGTGTGCGGTCATTCAGAAAATGGTGACGGATCTCAATATCCCCGCGCAAATCGTGATCGGCGAAACCAAACGAGGGGAGGACGGTTTGGCCACCAGTTCGCGCAATCGCTATCTAACGAATACGCAGCACGAGGAGGCGCTCAGTCTCTCGAAGGCCTTGCAACTCGGGCAACGCATGGTGCGCGAAGATGGTGTTCGTAGTGTGGACCGGGTGGTGGCTGAAATCACACATCACCTGTCTTTGGCTCATCGTGTGCGTGTGATCTACGTGCAAGTGGTGGATCGCGAGACGATGGAGCCTGCCCGCGAGATCATCCCCGGCAAGCAGCTTGTTTGTGTGGCTGCATGGGTGGATCAGACTCGTTTAATTGATAATATAGCCCTCTAGCTTTGAGGTGCATTCTTCCGGACCAGCCCCTCACGAATATGTCTAAATCCTACGATGTCATCGTAATCGGTAGTGGAATCGCTGGACTCAGTTTTGCGCTTAAAGTCGCCGAGGCGGGAAAGCGTGTGGCGATTATTACGAAAAAGGATTCCGCGGAATCGAACACCAACTATGCGCAGGGCGGTATCGCGGCAGTGACTTCGCAGACCGACGACGTGGAGATGCATGTGGCGGACACGCTGGATGCGGGCGACGGGCTGTGCCACGAGCAGGCTGTACGCGAGATATTGAAAGATGGTGCCGCCAGTATTGAGGAGTTGGCGCGTCGCGGTGTGGCGTTCACACAGTTGGACGATGGCAGCGTTTCGCTCGGTAAAGAGGGCGGCCATTCGAAGCGCCGCATTCTCCACGTTAAAGATGTCACCGGCAAGGCGATCGAGGAAGCACTGCTGCATGGCATCGCGACATCGCCGAACATCGATACTTTCGAGCATCACTTCGCGGTCGAGCTGATTACCGCGGCAAAACTTCGCAAGCTCGGGCATGCCGTTCCCGGCGAGGGGAATCGCGTGTTGGGCCTCTATGCGCTCAATACGCAGAGCGGAGTGGTGGAGACTTTTGTGGCGAGCGCGGTGCTCCTCGCCACCGGAGGTATTGGCCAGGTCTATCAATACACGACGAACCCGTTTATTGCGACCGGCGACGGCATCGCAATGGCCTGTCGTGCGGGCGTGGAGGTCCGGAATATGGAGTTTATCCAGTTTCATCCCACTGCCCTTTACACGACTGAGTCGGACCGGTTCTTGATCAGCGAGGCGGTCCGTGGCGAGGGCGCGATTCTGCGTAACTTGAAAGGCGAGGCGTTCATGGAGCGCTATGATCCCCGCAAGGACCTTGCCCCGCGTGATATCGTCGCCCGGGCGATTGACTCGGAAATGAAGCAAACCGGAGCGCGGCATGTCTGGCTCGATACGCGTGATATTCCACTCAAGAAGTTACATGATCATTTTCCGAATATTTACCAGCACTGCGCCAAGCGGGGCATTGCGTTGGAAAAAGATATGATCCCGGTGGTGCCCGCTGCGCACTATCTCTGCGGTGGGGTGAAGACGAATTTAAATAGTGAGACCTCGCTGCCGGGCCTTTATGCCTGCGGTGAAGTGGCCTGTACCGGGCTGCACGGGGCCAATCGTCTGGCCAGTAACTCTTTGCTCGAGGCGGTGGTCATGGCCAATCGCGGTGCCAGCGCAGTGGGAGATTATATCGGAGCGCAGGCGCAAGAGTCGATCGAGCTGCCGGAGTGGGTCGATGGGGATGTGCAGGATTCGGATGAGCGCGTGGTACTGCTGCACAATTGGGACGAAGTGAAGCGCACGATGTGGGATTATGTTGGCATCGTCCGCTCGACGAAACGCTTGGAGCGCGCCCGCACGCGTATCCAGAATCTGGATCGTGAGATCACCGATTACTACTGGAATTTCAAAGTGGACGAAAGTTTACTGGAGCTGCGTAACATGATTTTGGTGGCCGCCCTCGTGGTGGATTGTGCCTTGCAGCGCAAGGAAAGCCGCGGGCTGCACTACACCTTGGATTATCCGGACAAGCTGTCGAAAATAGCGGATACTTCCGTATGCGCGGAGAATGAGGATCGCTGTAGAGCATGAAGTGCCCCGCAGTATTTCATTGGATGGAACCACTAAGGAGGCGGGACTTTTATTGTCCCGTTTGATCGAATGTTGATGGACAGCAAAGGGACATCCTTGACAGACTCAAAAGAGTCATTCAGCCCGGAATCGCCGCAGTCATGGGCGCTGGTCGGGCCGGGCGCGATCGGGCTTTACTATGGTGGGCTGTTGGCCAAGAGCGGCGCGGCGCTGCATGTGCTCGCCCGTTCGGATTACGCGGCGCTCTCTGCCGATGGCATTATGATTCGTATGGTCGATCCGCGATCGGGCGAATTAAGTACAACGCATACGATTCAGCCAGCCAGCGTCGAGCAAGACGCCGCGGCGATCGGGCCGGTGGATCGAATTATCGTTGCGGCCAAATCCACCGTCAATGAAGCCTTGCTGCCGAGTCTGCAGGCATTGGTCGAGCCGGGGCGCACGACGCTGCTCACATTGCAAAACGGAATGGGCAATGCTGAATTTTTGGCCATGCATTTTCCCGGAAATCCCGTGTTGGCTGGCTTGTGTTTTGTTTGTGTGAACCGTACCGCACCCGGTGTGGTTGAGAATTATCATCCCGGACGTGTCGAGATCGGATCGCTCGGAGATCATTGGCCCGAAGCGGCCGCGGATGCCGTGGCTGCATTTTCAGCTGCGGGAGTGAAGACGAACCGCTCCCCTGTATTGGATGCCGCGCTTTGGCGTAAGCTCTGTTGGAATGTGCCTTTCAACGGGCTCGCGATTGCTGCCGGCGGGATTACCACGGATCTGATCTTAAACGATGCGGTTCTGACTGCCCGGGCGCGGCGTTTGATGCAAGAAATCCAAAGTGCGGCAAAGTTATGCGGGCATGTGATTGCGGATTCGTTTTTGCAAGGCCAGTTCGATGTGACTGAGAATATGGGCGCATATCGGCCGTCGTCTTTGATCGACTACCTCGATGGACGCCCCGTGGAGGTGGATGCCATTTTCGGTGAGCCGCTGTGCCGGGGGCAGGCGCTCGGGTTGGCGATGCCGGAGTTGGCACAGCTTCATGCTGAAATTGTAACAGCGGTCGCCGCTCGCTAGGTTCCGAACACTTGAGGAGCTCCGGAGCGAGGCTGTGGAACCTCTCCGCTGAGCCATCGGTCCAAAAGAATGGTCGCATTTATAGAATCATTTCGTAACGTGATGATGCGCCATCCAGTTGAATCCAACCCAAAGAGTTATGCCCGAACCGATCATTGAAGCCCTCCTCGCTTTCCTCACTATGGTGTTCGCCCATGAGGTAGGCACTTCGGAATTTTACGTTGTATTCGGATGTACACTGCTCGGCGTTGTGGTGGTGGCCCGCTTGCTGGCGGGAGTGTTTAAGAGCCCGAAAGGTATTTTTGTAGCGGTCTTTGCGGTGGCTCTCCCGTTTATTGTTGGAGCAGTGGGGTATGTGTCGGTCGAGTTATATGCACTCCCTCAAATTGAGGCGGATTGGGCCGCGGCCTATTTGCCATGGTCTGTTTTTGGCATTGTCGTTTTCGTGGCGGCATTGCTCTTGTCTGCCAAGTTGTGGGGGATCGGGAAAGGTGTATCTGTGTTTATTCTAATCCTCTCGGGGCTGGCAGGTATGGGTGCTCATTACGGCGCACAGTTGATGCTCGGTATCATGGATACTGGCACCAGTCAGATTGAGCAGCGCGAGGAGCGTCTGAATTTGGAAATTGAGAAAGCAAACTAGTCGATTTTCGCGAAGCTCGGACTTTGACAGTGCCGCGAAAGCGTAGAAGCATGCGCGGCAATTTATGACGCGTCTGTATCAGAAACCCAGGGAACGCCAGCTCATGCTAGTCAGCATTGTGCTGGGCGTGATCGTGGCGTTACTGATCTTTCTGTTGATCCCGTTGACGCAGATGGGAGATGTGTCGCCGAAAACAACGGATACTCTCGAAGAGCTGGCGTCGGCGGTGTTACCTCCACCACCGCCGCCGAGTGATCCCCCTCCACCGCCGCCCGAGCCGGAAGAGGAGACGCCTCCGGAGCTCGATACCAAGCCCCCCATGCCGACGCTGGAGCAAATGGAGCTGAGTTTGAATCCCGGAACCGGTGGCGATCTGAGCCTCGGGCTTGGCGTGGATCTGAATTTCCAGACTGAATCAGCCGAGCAAATGATGGACCTGTTCGGTTTTGATGAGCTGGATGAGATTCCCCATGTCATACGTCGCGGTCGGGACAATTACCCACAAAAGCTTTATCGTCGTGGAGTTGAGGGCTATGTTGAGCTTCTTATTTTTATAGATCCGAGTGGCCGCGTTGAAGTCCGGGAGGTCTTGGGCTATTCCCATCGTGAATTTATTGCTCCAGCGAAATCAGGGGCCGCATCCACCCGGTTCTCCCCGCCAATGCGGAATGGTCAGCCGGTGCGGGCGCAATACTCATGGAAGATCGAGTTCAAGAAGGATCGCTGACGTATCGGAGGCATTGAAAATTTTTCATGGTGCACAGGCATCCTACCTGTGTTTCAGTTCAGGTCATGACCAAGAAAGAACGCGCCGCATACGTCCTGAAACGTTTGGAGGAACTGTATCCGAACCCACCGATCCCGCTGGACCATAAGGATGCGTATACGCTGTTGATCGCGGTGTTGCTCTCGGCGCAGTGCACGGATGTGCGGGTTAACCAAATCACACCGATCCTGTTTGAGCGGGCGGATACGCCGGAAGCGATGGTGCAGGTCCCGGAGGAAGAGATTCGCGAAATCATCCGCCCCTGCGGGCTCGCGCCAATGAAGGCGAAGGGCATTGCCGGGCTTTCGCGTATGTTGGTCGATCAGTATGGGGGGCAAGTGCCAGCCGATATGGCTGCGCTGGAAACCTTTCCGGGTGTGGGCCACAAGACGGCATCGGTGGTGATGTCGCAGGCGTTTGGCGTGCCGTCCTTTCCGGTGGATACGCATATTCATCGACTCGCCCAGCGCTGGGGTTTGACGGACGGCAAGAGCGTCGTGCAGACGGAGCGTGACTTAAAGCGGCTGTTCCCCGAGTCGAGTTGGAATGCGTTGCACCTGCAAATTATTTATTACGGCCGCGAGCATTGCTCCGCACGGGGGTGCGATGGTACGGTTTGCGAGATTTGCCGGACGCTCTACCCGGACCGGAAGCGTCCCGTGAAGGCGAAGAAAGCATAAGTGCCTGCTGGTGGTATCGACCTTAGTCCCCGAAAAGTGAGGTGCTTTCTTCGGTTCCAATATTAAACACCGAGGTTTCGTTGTTCGCCTGTGGCACTTCATCGTCTATTATGACGGTGCTTTCAAATGTGGAGCTTTCAGCGGTTCCTAATGTTTGGTAGTTGATCTCAAACTCGGAGCGTTCGACCTCGGGCAATGTGGCATCTGCTTGTGGCTCATCAGACTCGATGAAAAGACTGCGCTCGACGGCGAGGCGCTTGTGCACGGTCAAATCGTCGATTTGATCCACCAAGTCGTAGATGAAATACGTACCTTGCTCGTAAGCAGATAGCAGGCTGCCGAGCAGCATGATCATGCTAAGGTAAGTGGCAGTTTGTTTAAATGCAGACATTTGCTGCTTAAGGTGTGAGTGCCGGACGGATTGTCGAGTGTCATTCACGCCATTTATGGTTGTGTCATTTTGTCCCGAATTGCGTCGACTTGACTCGCTTGTGTCCGTTTTTCCTAAAGATCCTTGCTGGCGTTTGTGTCTCTTAAGTTGCTTATTATAATTGGTTAGTGTGATTTTTAGCTCGGTTCTTGGTCGCCTGAAAATCTGGAACGAGTTTTGCAAAGCTTAGGGCATGAATATCGATTTTAACACTTTCACTGAGAAATCGGCCTTTGCGGTACAGGAGGCTCAGAACCTTGCACGCAACCATGGTCAGCAGGAGATTGACGTTTGGCATCTCTTGCTGGCGCTCGTTCAGCAAGAGGGGGGCATCGTTCCGGGCTTATTGGAGCGCATGCAGATTACGCCCTCGGCGGTGCAACTCGCCGCAGAGCGGGAACTGGAGAAACTACCTAAGGCGACCGGTAGCGTGAATGTCAGTCAGGTCTATATTTCATCCGCTCTGCAGCGGGCGATTGGCAAGGCGGACGCCCTCAAGTCAGAGATGAAGGACGATTTTGTCAGCACCGAACATCTCTTTCTCGGCCTGATGGAGTCGGACCCTTCCGGTAAGTTGGGGCAGTTCTTTAAGCAGTTCGGCATCGATCGTGACAAGGTGATGGAACTGTTGAAATCCATCCGGGGTGATCAGAAGGTGACGAGCCGCAATCCGGAAACGACTTTTGAAGCGCTGGAAAAGTATGGCATCGACCTTGTTGAGCAGGCGCGCAAGGGAAAGATGGATCCCGTGATCGGGCGCGACGAGGAGATTCGCCGTGTCATCCGTATTCTCTCACGCAAGACAAAGAACAATCCGGTGTTGATCGGTGAGCCCGGCGTGGGGAAGACAGCGATTGTCGAAGGGTTGGCCCAGCGTATCGTGCGGGGCGATGTACCCGAAGGTTTGCAGGATAAAACCATTTTCGCGCTCGATATGGGAGCCTTGATTGCCGGTGCGAAATACCGGGGTGAATTTGAAGAGCGGCTCAAGGCGGTTCTGGGTGAAGTGAAGTCGAGCGAGGGGCGGATCCTACTGTTCATCGACGAATTGCATACGATTGTCGGTGCCGGGAAGACCGAAGGGTCGATGGATGCGGGCAATATGCTCAAACCCATGCTGGCCCGCGGGGAGCTACACTGCGTGGGTGCGACCACGCTGGACGAATACCGCCAGCATATCGAAAAAGACGCTGCGCTGGAACGCCGTTTTCAGCCTGTGCTGGTCGATCAACCCAACGTCGAAGATACGGTCTCAATTTTGCGCGGCCTACGTGAGCGTTTTGAGCTGTTTCATGGGGTGCGCATTCAGGATAATGCACTCGTCCAGGCGGCGGTACTTTCCCATCGCTACATTAGTGACCGCTTCCTGCCCGATAAGGCAATCGATCTGGTCGACGAGGCCTGCGCGATGATTCGCACCGAGATGGATAGCATGCCGCAGGAGTTGGACGCGTTGACCCGCCGTGCCCTGCAACTTGAAATCGAAGAAGCCGCGTTGAAGAACGAAAAAGACGAGGCCTCGAAGGCGCGCTTGAAATCGCTATCCAAGGAACTGGCAGACATTCGCGAGAAGGAGTCGGTCTTCCGGTCGCAATGGGATAGCGAGAAGGGCGCGATCGACCAGATTCGCGGGGTGCGTGAGGAGCTGGATGCCACCCGCATTGAAATGGAAAAGGCCGAGCGTAACTTCGATCTCAATGCGGTGGCCCAGCTGCGCCATGGCAAAATGCCCGAGCTGGAAGCGCGGTTGAAAGATCTTGAAGCGGTCGAAGCAAAGGAAGGTGCATTGCTGAAGGAAGAAGTCTCGCAGGATGAAATCGCGGACATTGTTTCCAAATGGACCGGCGTGCCGGTGACTCGTTTGGTGGAAGGGGAGAAGG
>ERZ1046740.1015-NODE-1015-length-21068-cov-5.805121_pt1 | contig 21068 bp, 18 predicted proteins | sample MGYA00383093_ERZ1046740 | MGnify/ENA primary metagenome ERZ1046740 (study PRJEB29581, sample SAMEA5548363) | metagenome | biome: marine; feature: coastal; material: water | depth 25 m | study: Short-term variability in the microbial, nano- and picoplankton... | reverse complement strand
AACCTGCCCCTTAGGAGGGGGCTGCTCTATCCAGTTGAGCCACGGGGCCGTCGAGTTGTTTTATCGCGCATAAATTGGGTTGTCATCGGTGGAATGGAAAAAACACAAAGACCGTTTATCCGAATCGGATGCTTGAACCTTCCGGCATGTTCGCGTTAACATTTTTTTGAACTAAACAGGAAGTTTCCCGTGGAAAATGACGAAAAACGGTCTTTAACCCTGCGCGATGTATCTGATGCGTCCGGAGTTTCCGAAATGACGGTCAGCCGAGTACTGCGAAATCGTGGTGATGTTTCGAATGCCACGCGTGAGCGCGTACAGAAAGCGGCCAAAGATCTTGGGTATGTACCGAATAAAATAGCAGGCGCTCTGGCGAGCCAACGGGTGAATCTTGTGGCTGTGATTATTCCATCTTTGTCAAATATGGTGTTCCCTGAAGTTCTGGGTGGCATCAGCCAGGTATTGGAAGAAACGGAATTACAGCCGGTTGTCGGGGTCACGGATTATCTTCCGGAAAAAGAAGAAAAAGTTCTGTACGAAATGCTGTCGTGGCGGCCATCTGGTGTGATTATTGCAGGGCTTGAGCACACTGAAGCTGCTCGTGCCATGCTAAATGCCAGCGGAATTCCAGTGGTTGAGATCATGGACGTAGATGGCAAGCCCGTTGATGCAATGGTGGGTATTTCCCATCGGCGCGCGGGCCGCGAGATGGCCAAAGCAATCCTGAAAGCTGGCTATCGCAACATTGGTTTTCTGGGGACAAAGATGCCGCTGGACCATCGTGCCCGCAAACGGTTCGAAGGCTTTACCGAGGCCTTGGCAAAAGACGGCATCGAGATTGCCGAAAAAGAGTTTTATTCCGGTGGCTCCGCCTTGGCTAAAGGCCGTGAGATGACGGCTGCCATGTTGGAACGCAATCCAGAGCTTGATTTTCTGTATTACTCCAACGACATGATTGGGGCGGGCGGATTACTATATTTGCTGGAACAAGGTATTGATATTCCAGGGCAAATTGGGCTCGCTGGCTTTAACGGAGTTGAGTTGTTGCAGGGTTTGCCTCGACAGTTGGCGACAATGGACGCCTGTCGGCGCGAGATCGGCTCTAAGGCTGCGGAGATCATCTCAGCGCGTGCAAAAAATGAAGACACCCGAATGATTACCGAGCTTACACCGACGATTTCTTTCGGGGATACGCTTAAACGCCGCTGAGTCTCAGTGTTCGACTTTAACCGTGCCTCGCGTTCAAGACTGGTTCTTGTTGGCCGTTTGATACCATTTGATCAGTTGAAGCTGTAATTTCTCGGAAAGCACTTCTGAGCCAGACGCTGTTAGAATATGCGTTAAAAGGCGGTGAAAACCTGGATCGCGGACCAACGAAGCGAACCGATTGCGATGCCAAATCAGACTTAATTTGTGCAGATCTTGCAGGCGATCGATCGCCATCAGTTCAGCCATTGCCAATTTGGTTGCGGATGTCATGGCCGAAATAGAGCGATCTTCAACTGTGTTGAAGTTCCGCTCGACCCAATATGCAAGGTCCACAGGTTTGTGCGCGCGATTGGGAAGCCCACGATCCCTTTTTACAAGAAATGCAGCAGCTGAGCGAACAGAATAGTGATTCATTTCAACAAGTGCGCGGCCATTGGACAGTCCGAACAACGACAAGCGTTGTTGCAATTTCGCAAAAATGTCGGGCAACGGTACTCCAGATCCGTCCACAAAATGCGGCAAGGCGAACTTGTCTGCAGATTTTTGTTTGGGGCGATGCACGCCTAGCTGATTGAAGGGCCCCTTGGTGCGGAACAAAGTTTTAAACATGCCTGCTGAAACTGGGTAATTGGTGTCGGGCGAAATAGCATGTGTGAACTGATCAATGACCGCGGTTTCTTCGATTCCGAAGACACCACTGTGTCCAAAGAGCCTCCAGGGTATAGTCACTGCGTCTGTGTTTTCGGGAATTGCGGCAAGCAGATCAGCGAATGTGTGGTCCCCAGCATGGATGTTCACAAACTCGTCTACATCCGAAACTAAAACCCAATCTGCCGTCTTACGAATAGGATGCTTCCACGCTGCCTTGAGCGCCTGCCATTGGACAGATTTCTTTCCATCGCGACTTTGTGGAACATGGGTAATGACACTCGCCTGATCCAATGCCTCTAGCATCTTGTCAGTGCCGTCGTCGCAATCGTTAGAGTAAATCAAAAAATCCGAAATTCCAGCGGCACGATGATGGGCAATCCATTCGAGCAGATAGGGCCCTTCATTCCGGACGGATGTTACCGAAAGAATTCTCAATGGTCTTCCTTTTTGTGTCTGGTTTTACCCTTGGTATCACGCGGAATAGATCTTGGTAGGTTACAATCACCATGAGGTTGCTGACTGAGTCTCTTTGGCGACACAATCGATCAGGCGCAGGAGGTATGCCCGTTATGATATTTTTTGCACGTTAGAAACTCGTGGGAATGTGACTCATACAACCAATCACGATCCTCGTGTAGTTTGTTCTAGTTGGCGCCTTGAGACCCTAAGTGTCGATAAATCGACTGTTTCTGTCGCAATCGGAACAGAGAGGTATGCCCATGGTGAACCTAAAATCATTAATGCTTTTGCGCCCACACGGATCACTGCGGTCTAAAATGGCCTCACAGGAAACTTCTGCAAGTTGCGGGGTTTCTGGTTTAGATTCTTTCGTGCAACCCCAAAAAAGAGTCAATATGTGTTGCATACCTCACTTCAGCTGTGGATGGATGTAACAGGTTGAATAGAGTGGGACATTTAGGGCCTCAATATAATAATGGGTCTCACAACGTATTCTGTGGCAAAATGATTGCCAGGAAGACTCGCAAAGGCGTTATAGTCGAACAGCTAAGACGAAAGCAGATAACTGCGCAAATTTGGGAAAAACCCATGTACCAACAGAGAGGAAGAATATGACATTTTACAAACGCAACGGGCAGCCAATGCCCAAAATGATCGTCGACCAAGCGTCGAAGGTTGGAAATGATGAAGTAAACCGCCGCGAATTTCTCGCACTAGCCAGCGCATTTGGCGCGACCGCTGCGACGGCTTACTCGATGATTGGCATGGCCGCTCCAGCACATGCTGCTGGAACCCCAAAAATGGGCGGTACAATCCGTATTCAGCAAGAAGTTCGGGCTTTGAAAGATCCACGCACATATGATTGGGGCCAAATCGCAAACTATTCGCGTGGCTGGCTCGAGTATCTGGTGACGTATGAAAATGATGGTACATTCTTGCCCTCTTTAGTTGAAAGCTGGGAAATTTCGGAAGACGCCAAGACTTATACACTGAACGTTCGCAAAGGCGTAAAGTGGAACAACGGTGATGACTTCACTGCCGAGGATGTCGCGCGCAATGTTGCGATGTGGTGCGACAAAAAAGTCGAAGGTAACTCAATGGCCGGTCGTTTCGGCACATTGGTTGATCCAACAACCGAGAAAGCCGTAGAAGGCGGTATCGAAGTTGTTGATAGCCATACTGTTCGCCTGAACCTGCCAGCGCCTGATATCTCACTGATCCCTGGCATGGCCGACTACCCTGCTGCTATCGTGCATTCGTCCCATGACCCCGACAACATGCTCAACAATCCCATTGGTACTGGCCCCTATCTGCCGGAATCTCTGGAAGTTGGCGTTAAGGGCGTGCTTGTTCGCAACGAAAACCACACCTGGTGGAACGAAGGCAATGGCGCTTGGCTGGATCGCATTGAATACACCGACTATGGCACCGATCCTGCGGCTTGGGTTGCAGCAGCCGAAGCGGATGAGATCGATGTAACCTACGATGTGGATGGCGAATTCATTGACCTCATTTCATCGCTGGATGGTTGGATCGAGCATGAGATCGTGACTGCGGCAACCATCGTGATCCGCCCGAACCAATTGGCCGAGGTCGATGGTAAGAAACCCTATGCCGATCCACGCGTACGAAAAGCGATCCAAATGGCTGTGGACAACAATGTACTGCTCGAACTTGGATATGATGGTCGCGGTGTGGTTGCTGAAAACCACCATGTTGCACCAGTTCACCCGGAATATGCCGAGCTTCCACCGCTTAAGCATGATCCAGCGGGAGCTCTAGCTTTGCTGAAAGAGGCTGGTATGGAAGATTTCGAGATGGAAATCCAGTCCATCGATGATGCATGGCGTAAGAACACGACCGATGCGGTTGCCGCTCAGCTGCGCGACGCGGGCTTCAAGGTCAAGCGAACCATTTTGCCTGGCTCAACCTTCTGGAACGACTGGGTCAAGTATCCATTCTCGTCGACCAACTGGAACCACCGTCCATTGGGTGTTCAGATCTGGGCGCTGGCCTATCGTTCCGGAGAAGCCTGGAACGAATTCGGGTATTCGAACCCAGAGTTTGATTCCGTGCTGAAGCAAGCTCTTGCAACTGCCGATGTTGAAAAGCGTCGCGCGCTGATGGCCAAAGGACAGTCAATCTTGCAAGAGGATGCCGTGACCATTCAGCCATACTGGCGGTCGCTTTACAACCACACTCGCGAAGGCGTGGGCGGTGCAAACCACCACATTTCCTTTGAGTATCGTCCGCAGGAAATGTACTGGACCTAACTGTCTCGGACAAAAACAAGAGGGCCGCCCATTAGGCGGCCCTTTTCCTATGAGCTATGCGATATTGGTCAGCGGGAGAATTGGCCGCGTGATTGCCCTAGCTTTTACGCTTTCCACTTACTGTTTTGGGATGCGCTGGTTTTGGCCCAACCAAAGGCCACTACTGTCTCAACTATCAAAGGCGGGATGGATTATTTGATCTTGTGCAGTGCTACTGACTTAAAGCCGCCAATTCTGATGCGAAGTGATCCATCAACTTTGCTTTGAGTATTTTTCCCGTTGGAGCGGCGGGCAAGGCTTGAGCGATCACGATATGCGATGGGCGTTTGTAGGGACTTAAATGGTCTTTCAGAAAATCACGCAGGTCCTCAACACTTAACTCACATCCCGGGGCAACCTTCACAAAGGCCAAAACCTCTTCGTTGCCTTCAATAGGTCGCCCAATCACGGCAGCTATGGTCACATCGGGGTGTTCCGTCAGGGCAGCTTCGACTTCAACCGGATAGACATTAAACCCAGAACGTATAATCAGCTCTTTCGTGCGCCCCACGATATGCAAGCGCCCTTCAGTGTCAAACAGCCCCAAGTCTCCCGTACGAAACACCCCGTCCTTGGGTAGAACAGGTTTGGTCTGTTCTGGGTCTCGAAAATACCCCTTCATAACCTGCGGACCACGCACCAAAATTTCGCCGATCCCTTCGTCAGGTTTGGCACCGGGTGCTTTCATATCCAGTGAGAGTATGCTGCCCAACATAGGGCCGCCAACACTGATATCGGGATCACCAAGCGTGTTTCTCGTAGCGCAAACACCTGCGCCACATTCGGTCAGCCCATATCCATTTTGCAAGGCCACGCCATAAAACGCCTCGGCCTCGCGTTTCCATGCGGGATCCAGAGGTGCTCCACCGGAAGACACATATCGCAGCAGGCCTTTGTCATACTTTGGCATGCCGTGGGTACGGGCATACTCAAAAAGATGGGCATGCATTTGCGGGACAGCAGGCAGCAATGTCACGTCATCTTGCAAAGCGGCGTACAGACGTTCGACAGAAAACCGCGCTTCTAACCGCATGGACCCTTGGGCAAAGCAGATTGCGAGGGTCGTGACCAATCCAAAAATATGGGACAAGGGTAGTGCCAGATAGGTCATGTCCCCATTACGCATGCCGCGTACATCCGCCGAAGCCCTTGCCGCTGCCATAAGATTTGTGTGGGTCAGCATGGCGGCCTTAGGAGCGCCTGTGGTGCCAGACGTATAAAGCAACAGAGCCACTTGTTCAGCGGGGTCTGCATAGGCAGTTTCAGGCCTGCTCCCTGCGCGGATTGCAATTGCAACCTCTCCAAACGAGCCGCTCGCATAAACGGCAGAGCATTGTTCTGCGTGAACACGCGCATCATGGGAAGATGAAGTGGTGAACACGAGCGCAGAAGGATCGGAATGTTCAATGATCCGGCTTAACTCATCTTTTGTCATGCGTGCATTTACGGCAACTGCAGACGCCTGAAGCATTGTTGTGGCATAGAAAAAGGCAACAACTTCGATGCAATTTTCCAAAACAAGAACAACCCGGTCTCCCGGGCGAACACCTACGTCTTGCAATTTATCTCGGGCGTCACACGTTGCTTGCCACACCTCGGACCAAGTTTGGTGGCGATCATCATGACCAATGATCGCCAGACCGTCAGGTTTACGAGCCACGGCGTTGCGAAGAAATGTGTCAAGGTGATTGGTCACTGTGCGCTCTCCTGCGTGTGTGTCCACTATGACAAGCACTAAACGCGTCAAGCAATTGAAACCTGAGTGTCGTAACGCAGCGTTTGTCAGACCCTCGACAGCATTTTTAGTTTAGGCAGCATCGCTTTTGGGTTTTGCTGCAATGCGGTTGATATCGGTGTGAGGAAAAAATTCTACCCAGACGTGCCAGAACAGGCCGGCACGCAGTGTTTCGACACGCTCTAGCTTCCCATTGTCCGAATTGCCAAAAAAATCCACTTTGGAGACCACTGCGCCGCTGTCGTTGTACCAGACGCCAAGACTTTCGAACTTAGGGTCATATGCAACAACCAGATCGCGGTCACCGACTTTTGCGTTCACCACGTTGTCATGTTCGATGACGAAATCATCTGTCCAACAAACGGCGTCCGTCCCAACTGTTACACCCCAAACATACGTCTTGTTGGTCAGGCGATCGTCGTAATGAGTCATGTTGTCCATAACTGGCGCGGATTCTTGGTGCTGGCGTTCGATACCTGACCCAAACGCCAGTCCGATCACCATGTCAAATAGGCGCATGATTGGGTTCTTGGGCGGCATATTGATAAACACTTCGCCATCCGGATAGGCCTTCTGGAATGCCCGAAAGCTCATCCGAAAGGTCGGCCACGGCTTCATCGAAAGGGATGGGCGTAACGCGCAAACTGGACCATCCGAATTCGGGTCGATGTCCGCCTCTTTGAAGCCATAGATGTGCTGGATCGGCTCGCCTGTGTTGTTATCGCGCAAGATCAGGTTGTTACCATGCTGCGCCAATACTTCGAGGTTCAGCTTTTGGCCTTCGATCGATGGGCTATATCCAATGCCAAGGTTGGCCATCGCACAATAGGTCATCACGACGTCTTCACCATCCAACCCGTCTTTATTGCCTGCCAAATGTGGTCGCAACAATTGCGCATCGGAATGCGCACGTGCGTGGCCGTTGTTCTCAATCACCAAGACGCTGGCTGATGGATTGATGTAATCGCGTGCAACGTTGATGGGATAGTATTTTGCTTTGTCTTTTTGGTTACGCAGGCCGACATGCACCCAGACCCAAGTGAAGAGAAAGAAGAAAGCAATGACCACCAACGAGATCCAGAAAATCCAAGGACTCCCCCCACCCATGGCAAACCCAACAATCATGGTCATTAAGGCAATCAGCCCAACGCTGATGATTTTGTACTCGTGGCGAATGAAGCGGACAGTGTTTTTGCGCTTCACCTTGAGAAGCATCTGAGACACATCACCAAGGTCGCGAAAATATAGGAAGCCAATTCCAGCTGAAATGGCGAAGCCTGCGTAGAATAAGAAGTAAGCCATCAATTTTCCGTTTTCCTTAGATCACACCAGTTGTTTGCGGCCCCAAAGAGTCACAATCAAGTCGTGTAAAAGTGCGCTTGGGTCTTAGAAAAAGAACTTCACGCCCACATATGGGCCGTGTTGTTCAATGTCATATGCAAAAGTTCCACCAGATAGGGTGGTGCTGTAGTCTACGGTGAAATAGCGATAGCCAAAGGTAAGCGCTGTGTTCTCCCAGGGTTGGTAATCAAAGCCAACGTTGACCGAAGCCTGCAGGTCGTTTCCACCAGCACCAAAGCCGCCGAAATCGGTTGAGGCAATGGCGGTCCATTTTTCATTGAGACGCCACATCCCACGCAGACCTACAACGGGTTCAATCCAACCTTCGTTACCGCCGATCGTTGGTGCGGGGCCGATTGTTATCTCTTGTTTGATCGAGTTCCAGCGTGCACCCCCCTGAATATCAATGGAGAACGGTTGGCCGTTCTTGGTGGTGCCATGTGCAACGCGGTAAGCTCCAAGAATACCAAACCATTTTTGCCGGGACTTAACTTCAAAAGCTGCGCCGCCGGGGCCGGGAAGGTTGCCGTCAATTTCGAGACCTGCATAGTTGGCATCAACGATAATCCCAAAGTTACCGTTCCAGCCTTCGTAGCGCCCCGAAGCTGCAAAATCCAAATTTTCCAGAACTTCGCTCAAGGACAGATCGACGGGTGCCGTAGAGCCATTTACTGTTGAAGTGCCGTGCGTGCGAAGGGGCGTAAACATGTATAATCCGGCGGCATGGCGCCAGCCACCGTCGGATTGACCAGGTGCCGCTAAAGACTGGGCAGCACCCTGAGTAGAAATCAGCCCGGTAGCAGTAAAAGCAAGAAGAGCAGTCAAAAATATTTTGGTCATGGTTTCCTCAATCTCCTGAGCGGGTGATACACTTAAAGGTCCTGATATTCGGACGACTTTCTATGTTTTATACGCCAATAAACCGTGAAAATGAAGGTGGCGCATCGTGTTCGATTATTGCGTATGTGGGCGGCTTGGCTGTACCGCCCACTTTAGGCGCCTATTGTTTCACCGACGCCCGGCGGATCTTCCAGGCCTCAACGACCTCTTTGGTTTCTGGACGTAGGTTTTCAATGCCTTCGTAAGGAATACCGGTGGCATGTTCGACATCAGGATATAGTTGTTTGCGCGCCAAGTGCCGTCCGAGAACCCGTACGAATTCTTGACCACCCCAAGCACCGACTTCAGTGGAAATCGGATATTCTTCGCGGGTGTCCCAGTACAAATTATAGAACTTGGCAGCGATTGGGTTGGTCCCTTTTGGTGGCACTTTGAGCTTCAGCTGATCTTTGATGATCGCCTCAGGCACGACGTCCGAATATACGATCAGACTGTCGCGACGGCCTTTGGTTTCATCCGCCATAAGGATTGAAGCTGATTGGTCGATGCTGTCGTAAATACGATCACGTGGGATCAAATCAGTCGCGCCGGCAAATCGAATCAATGTTTGGTACATGTCCGAAACGTGGAACATGTTGCTGACGATGCTGTCGGCTTCGATCATACCCGGCCAGCGGATAAATGCGTCAACGCGAATACCGCCTTCGGTGGTATCAGCCTTACCGCCGCGGAAAATCATCGCTGAGAAACCAGATTGCGGCGAATACTTGGTAAAGTGACCGTTGTCACCCGAGAACAGCACGATGGTGTTTTCTGCAAGACCCAGTTCATCAAGTTTGGCAAAGATTTCGCCCATCCAAGCATCAAGATGCTGCATTTTGTCGACATAAAGACCTCCATTGACCGAGGTGTAACCATCTCGGTTACCGCGCGTGTTGTGCAACGGAAGGAGCGGCCAATACTGCATGAAGAACGGCTGATCACCCTTTGCGAGTACCTCCAGAGATTCCAATGCTTGATCTTGATAGCGCTGGTTCATGGCATCGTATTTATCAGCGGTCCAGCGTTCGCCAGGCTCCATGTGTACTTCGCGCACTGTGCCGCCTTTGGTTGCTTCTACACCTGTCACCATGGCCGAGGCGTCGGGGCGGAAAAAATTATCCAACATCAGATGCGTGTTATGGTCGGAATGGCCGACCACAACACCCTCTTCGATGCCGTCATCGTGGAAGATCGTCAGCTGACCCTGCTGGTGAATCGGGAAAGCGGCCCAGTCAAAGCCGTTGTTGTGTGGCCAGGACTGCGCGATGTCGCCCATGTGCCATTTACCAACGTGACGGGTTGCGTACCCGGCTTCGGACAAGATTTCCGGGATGATCACTTCTTCGCCGCGCAGACCAAAGCCTGCCACATCAACTGCCGTGTCTCCCATGCCCTGACGTGCCGGAAAACGACCCGTCATTTGTGCGACGCGAGTTGGTGTACAGGATGGCTCGGTGTAATAACGGGCCATGCGCATTGCTTCGTCCGAAAACTGGTTGATGTGCGGAGTTTTATATCCACGAATGGCGTTCAATTCTGGAATGCCCAGATCACCAAATCCGACGTCATCAATCAGAATGTTCAGGATGTTGGGGGGTTTTCCGCCATTTTTTTCACGGAATTCCGCAAGCATTTTTTCGACGGCTGCGTCGTCCTCTGCCCATTGTTCTGCGTGTTGCGACTTCAAAATATAGAACTCTGAGTCCTGAATGATCGGTTTGTCTTCGGCATGAGCCGCAAGACCGAAAGCGGCCATTGAAAGGCCTATTAGGAATCGTGCTTTCATCATGTATTCCATTTTCTTGGTTTGGCTGAGCTACAATCTAGCGCAACCGATTTAGAAATCTCGTTTTCCAGGCCACGGATTGACTCTAAAACATTCTGGCGAGCCTGTGGCTCCAAATCCAAACCTTTGGTTTCCAAAATGGTCACCAGAGTCTCGAGGTCATCACAGATCTCGGCAAAGCCCGAGTCTTCGGTCCTTTTTTCTTTTATCAGCTCTACAAGAGCCGGAAACCTTTTCCTAATCTGATCCAACGGGCAACCTAATTGAGACGTGGCAGGCAAGTGACTTACTTCACCTGCAATACTACCGCTCTGCGATTGCTACTGGATAGGTAAGCATAGGTTTGTTACCGTAACAAGACGTAGTTTTGGGCTTATTTGACTAGCCAAAAAGGCCACATGAAGAGCAATCGCACTGACGCAGGATGATATGCCTAAAGAATTGGAGCTTGCACCAGAGGTTGTGCGCAATGCTCTCGCACATGTTTTAGCAGCGCCCGAGTTTCGTCAAGCCAATCGGCTGCGAGAGTTTTTATCTTATGTCGTGAACGAAACTGCGTCCGGACGAGGTGCTTTGATTTCGGGCCGCACCATTGCTCAGGATGTATACAATCGTGGGCAAAGCGAGAATGATAGTGACCTCAGCGTTGTGAGGGTAGACGCGGGACGTCTGCGGCGCAGGTTGGTTGAATACTATTCAGATTCCGGTGCGACCGATCCGGTTCGCATTAGTATCCCAACTGGATCATACGCACCTGTTATCGAGAAACGCGAAATGGAAGTGAATTCCACGGACTCTGTCGCGAGTGGCAATCGTGGTTTTAGAACAGTGGCCGTTCTTGCTCTGATCGGGGTTTTGGTTGTTGCGCTCTTTATGACTTACGAACGCCTTTCCGCTTCTAAACTAGACCAATCAGCTATTGCGAGTAAGGATGCCCAATCTGCGACTCGGATAGCGCTTTTGCAGAAATCTCCAGCAACCTTGCAGGCTGTGAATCAGGCAGAACAGGCTCGGGGTTTGATGTTTCCAGCACCGGACCCTGTGCGATTGGGGCATGTATTGGGGATGTTCGAGCACGTGATTGAATTGGATAGTAGCTATTTTGGTGGCCATGCAGGTGCAGCACAGGCGGCTGGAATGCTGGGTGGGCTTGCACCAGATAGCCCGTACAGGTCTCGGATGTTGGAAGCGGCTGAAAAACATAGCAAAAAAGCCTTGGTTTTGCGCCCGGAATCATCGTGGGTTCAATCTGCTGCTGCTTGGGTGGCTTTTGCCAGCCGGGATTTTGATACTGCGCAAAGGATGTCTTCGGCTGCAGTCTCGTTGGACAAGACCGACCTCTTTGCCCGTGAATTGGGTGCATTGATTGCACTATTTTCGGGAAATTTTGATGCCGCAATTGATCTGGGTGATCCCGCAGCCTTTGTCGGTGAAACGACTGGGCGTAAAACAAACCGCAACGCTTTTGGGGTCGCACACTATTACCTTGGGAACTATGAAATTGCCGTTACTCAGCTGGAAGAGGTTATCAGGCGCGGAGAACCCGTCAGCGAGGTTTCAATTTTCTATCTCGTTGCGGCTCACCAAGAATTGGGCAATTTCGGAGACGCACGTGCTTTTGTTCGTTATTATAACAATGCATGGCCAGAAGGCCGGGTGGATCTTTTGCTAAAAAGAATATTTGTCTCGCCGAATTTTGTGGATGTGCCTTTAGCGTCGTTTCGCGCAGCTGGTGGACTCAAAGAAGACTAGCCTAGCTTTCATGGACAGCGATGCAATTGACGGGTGCGGCCACGTTGTGAAGATTCACGGCTCCTAAATCCACGGTTGGACAACCGGAATCGTGGAAATCGCTTGTCGCGACAACACGGTGTCCCACTTTTTTCCCATAGTCACCTAGGCGCGCCGCGACATTTGCCGCGTGCCCGATCACAGTGAAATCCAACCGCTCACGAGATCCAATATTGCCATACATCACGCGGCCATAAGAAATTCCAATAGAAGAATCGCATTGATGTCCGCCGTCACGCAATGTCGCGAGCCTATCAATAATTTCGCACGCGGCGGTCAGTGACTCGTGTCTCGCTTGGGTCGCATCACCCTCGGCCGGGAACACCGCCAACACAGCGTCGCCAATGAACTTTAAAACCTCACCACCATGCGTGTGAACGATATCGGTGACGGTTTCAAGGAACAGATTTAGCGTCTCGATATAGTCAGATTGCCCTAACTCTTCCACCAAACGGCTTGAGTCGCGCAAATCACAGAACATGATGGCAGCGTCAATTTCGTCGCCATCTCCCCGGCGGATTTCTCCACCCAAGACGCGCGCGCCCGTTCGCTTGCCAACATAGGTTTCCAAAACGCCTTGGGCTGTGTGTTGCAATGCAAAAACCTCGTAAATGCGACTGATCATAAAGCTGCATTCAAACACCAAACCCAGGTTGCCAGTGGTAAATCCGTCTGGATGGTCGCAGGTAAGGGTCAGTACATTCGCCATTCCATTCGAGAACATGAGTGGCATGGCCACATAGTCACTCGCACCTTCGGCACGCAGATCTTCAACAATCGGAAAGCTGTTGTCTTTGTAATCCACGCCGATTTTTTGGCGTACGCCACCTCGGCCCTTTGCGACATGAAAAAGCGGGCTTTCCAAAAACGCAGGGTGGTCAAAAATTTCATAGGACGGCGCCATCGTGATCAGCTCGTCCTTGTCTTTTCTCCAAACATAATTGCGTCCTGCGATGGATGGATGCAAAGACCACATCATCACCGATAACCGTGAGATCGCGATGCCATTTTCCAAAAGCTGTTCGGTCAAGGCCGTGGTGAATTCTTCCGAGTTTTTATAGAACGGCGCCGTACGTAGTAGCCAATCTACCAACGGTGCACTGATATGCCCCGCGTTTGGTGGGGCAAGTTCGTTGCCACCCAAATCCAATTTTGTGGTCGAGCCCGGCATAAAGCCGATGTAACCATCAATAGCGATGCTTTCTGGCAAGGGATTATCATAGGTCCAAACTGCGTTGCTCACGATTTGGCCTTTCAATGTCATATCGCGATAATGCGCGGTGCCTTTAAACGGACAAAAGGTTTGCAGTTCGTTTGGCGCAGAAAGATCGACCAAAATATCTTCACGCGGAAAATAGATCGCTGGTTGTAGCCGGGTCTCATACATCACTTGCGCATTCTCGGATTCGGCAATCAATATGTCCCTGTTCCAAGCGCGCACAACGCCTGCTAACGGTTCGATACTGATAGCATAATCTTGGGACAAGTCCCGCTGATGAAGGCTCAAGGCAATATTCCTTGTTGATGTCTTTGCAAGATACCAAAGATGATGTCTGCGTCACCGGATGCCAAGGGGCCGCTGGTCAATTTTATGTGCCCGACCACCACTCAGACGGTTTTAGCCGGCCATCCTGCGGGCGTTTCTTATCCCACCAAAGCGCCCATTTGCGAAATCGTGACAAAGCGAGGCGCAACCAAATTCGGTTTGAAGGCTTTGAGAAATCTCGGTTGAAGGGACAAACCCGCATGCAGATGGCGCAATCAGACCGCAGTTTGGCCCAATACCCAAAACACGCCTTGGCGTCAGATGTCCATTTTCTAACACCACTGATGGAGGATTGTTCGTCATTCGAAGTGCTCGGAGGCCCATATGGCAGCGCTTTAGCAGGGCAGGCATCGGCGCATTTTGTGCAAATGTCGCAAAACTTCGCAACGCCCAGCTTTTCAGCGATGTCATGGGTCAACGGCAGAGAAGTGAAGATTTTTGAGAACCTCAGGCGTGGACCAAATTCGGGTGTAATGACCATTTGGTTTCGCGCATATTCCCCCAACCCGGCCTTGACCGCATAGGGGATCACAAGTCCGGTATCGTTCATGGAGCCCACCGCTTCGTAGCCAAGGTTGCGAATATAAGCGGCTAATTGCATGACAATCGCGGCCTCGTGCGAATACTCACGACCCGTGGCAGCACCCGCCAAGGCACTGGGATAGGTGGCGACCAATTCGCGTTCCATCTGGTGACCCAGAACAATGACAGATGTCATGCCTTCTGGCAGGTCATTGGTTGCTTCCGAAAAGTCGCGTGTATCAACCCGCGAAGAATAGAGCCATCGTTCGTCCATGTCTGTGATGGCCACCAGATCAGCGCCAAAAAACTTGGCGATGCGTTTGATTTCCGCGGACATCTTGTCCGGGTCTTCAATTTCGGCTTTTGTTTCGGCGACTGGTGTGTCGGCCGCAATCGGCGCTTGAAACCCTTCGCGCCGTCCCTCTGCTGCTCCTCGATCTGATATGACATCTGATATCAACCAGCTGGCATTGCGTAGGGCAAAATCCTTTTGGCGAAAACCGTCGCCTTTTCGATAGCTGGCTTGCATCCGGTAGCTTTCAAAGAAAGCATCGGTGTGTGTGCTTCGAACGGTGTCATCCCAAAACGCGCGCGTAAACATGTCATTGATCTGATTAAACGGTGCAAAATCTTCGGTGGTTTCGATACCTGCCGCCGCATCGCTCTGCGCAAATCTTTCTCGCCAGTCATCAAGCTGTTCTTTGTGTGCGTCCCTGTTGGAAGGCCAAGCCATGCAGTGATATTTCCCGTAGCAATTTCAGCTGTATCACAACACGCGGATCACATCCTTGTCGATAGCCAGCATGTAACCTTTGCGCGCAATATTCTTGACCAACAACTCACTGACCAACTGATTGCCCAACCCATCACGCAGGCGTTTGATCCTTGTAGCCCCAGCGGCCTCTTCGCAATCGACCTCAGAGCGACCAGAAATCATTGCTTCGATCTGCACACCACTCAACATGTCATCGTCCATGCGCGCTTCGGCCAACACCGAAAGAGTTTCCATCGCCGCGTCCGTCAGCTTGAAGCCCATGTTGTTGAGGTAAACAGCTTTTTCTTCACGGCTGATAAGCAAAGAGTTCACTTGAATGCCGGAATGCTCAATGGCTGCCATACGGCGATTCATGACGATCAACATCACCAGAAACACCAATGATGCGATCAGCAACGCCGTCGCAAACACCAGCAATACAAATATCACCATGCGGTAGCTGGATAAGGTTTCAGAAAATGCGGTGCCTGACTGAGCCAGAATTTCCAACAGCTTGATCTCAGCCTGTCCTGTTAAATTGTCATTCTCCAAAAACAGCTGTTCGACGCGTGCATTAAATGCATTGGCGTCGGGCAGGGTCAAAAACAAAAGCACAGCCGCCGCCAATAAAAGGGCGACAATGCCAGCGATACCAAAACCCACGACACGCTCTCCGTGGCGGCGCGCCTCAATAGCGGAGATAGAATTGTCCGGCACTGGATTCCTTTCCGGCAAGCCCTAAGGCATCAAAGATGGACAGCACGTTCAACAATTTCCACCCATCTGAGGAGATGCGACCCGTAATCTCGGTCTTGGCGGTTTGTTTTGAGCAGCCCTGATAAAGTTCCACAACACCATAATGCAGGCGTAGGGGACTGTCCTTCTTGGCTTTGTAATCGGCAAAACACTGCTCGGCGGAAGCCGATGCAGCGAATGTCGATATGCAGGCAACAAGAGTTATGGCGATGAGATGTTTCATGGCCTCAGATTGCGCTCAAACTGGATGATATTCAATAACAACAAAGGGTTTGGAGCGCTGATATTGGATAACAACCGGGTGTTATTGCCTGTCTCTTGGGATCGGGGCGAGGGTTGGGTCATCCACTCCGGTGCAGTTACCGGGAAAGACTTTAGTTACCCTCGTTGAAAGGAAACCCCATGTCCCGCAAGTTTATCGCCACCATCGTTGTCGCCGCAATTACAGTTACCGGTATTTCCGCGGCTCCGGCACGGGCAGATCAAGATGATATCGCCAAGCTTCTGTTTGGGGCCGCCGCGATCTATATGATCAGCCGCGCCGTCAAGGACGACAAACGAGATGTTACACCGGCGCCTGTCACGCGACGGGGCCCGCTTGAACCGCGCCCGTTGCCACGTCGTGTCCATCGCTTCGATCCAATTCCATCGAAATGCCTGAAGCACCATGAAACCCGCAACGGTGTTGTGCGGATGATTGGTCAACGCTGTCTCCAAAAGCGGTATCGCCACGTGAACTATCTGCCAGAGAACTGCCATTTCAAGGTTCGTACATTTGACGGCAAGCGCGCGGGATATAAGCCACGCTGCTTGCGCAAGAATGGCTTTGTTTTGAACCACGGATAACTCAGACGAGCAGAAGAGGGTGTCCGTCATCACCCTCTGACTGGCCCCGGACAGAACCAACTGTCCGGGGCTTTTTGCTTGCAAGGACTGTTGTGATCTTGTTGATAGCGTCCATGAGCGGACCAGATTTTTCTTACGAGACCGTAGCCATTCAAAACGGCGCCTTGCGTGTTGCCGGAGTGGATGAGGTTGGGCGTGGCCCCATTGCAGGGCCGGTCACAGCCGCCGCCGTTGTGTTGGACCCTGCGAATATCCCAGACGGGCTAAATGACTCCAAGGCATTGAGCGCAAAGAAACGAGAAGCACTGTATGATCTGATCCTTGCGTCTAGCGACGTTTGCATCGCACATGCCAGCGTGGAAGAAATTGATGAGATCAACATCCTGCGCGCCAGCCATTTGGCAATGGAGCGCGCAGTCGCCGGATTGTCATCGCTCCCCGATCATCTTCTGATCGATGGGAATTTGATCCCGCGCGGTTTGACCGGATCAACCGAGGCAATCATCAAAGGTGATGCCAAATCACAGTCGATTTCGGCGGCCTCAATTGTGGCGAAAATATGTCGCGACCGGATCATGTGGGATTTGGCGCAACAGTTTCCCGGTTATGGGTGGGAGACAAACGCCGGATATCCGTCAAAAAGCCACAAAGTGGCGCTGCAAAATCTTGGGGTAACCCCACACCATAGACGTTCGTTCAAACCCGTCCACAACATGTTGTATCAAGACTAAAAACTAACCTATTGATTCAAAAAAGAAATTGACGGCGAATCGCCTTTGACTCATCCTTGTCTCAACCAAAGAGCGCAAAAAATTGTGCCGGGTAACGAGGCAGAACATGACAACGAAGACAAAAACCAAGGGCGCTAAGGCGCTCCCATTGAATACGATTCTGGACGGCGACTGCATCGAAATGATGAACAGTTTGCCCGAGAATTCGATTGATCTGATCTTTGCGGATCCGCCCTATAACTTGCAATTGCGCGGTGATCTTCATCGCCCGGACAATTCCAAAGTTGATGCGGTAGATGACGAATGGGATCAGTTCGCCAGTTTCAAAGCCTATGATAAGTTTACTCGCGAGTGGCTAAAGGCAGCGCGCCGCCTGTTAAAACCTGATGGTGCCATCTGGGTCATTGGCTCGTATCACAATATTTTCCGTCTGGGTGCGGAACTGCAAAACCAAGGGTTCTGGATTTTGAACGACGTGGTTTGGCGCAAATCCAACCCGATGCCGAATTTCCGCGGTAAACGCTTTACCAACGCACATGAAACAATGATCTGGGCCAGCAAGGAAGAAGGTGGCAAGTACACCTTCAACTACGAAGCTCTGAAGGCGTTGAACGAAGGCATTCAAATGCGGTCAGATTGGGTTCTGCCGATCTGTACTGGCCACGAACGTCTGAAAGACGACAACGGTGACAAGGCCCATCCAACCCAGAAACCAGAAAGCTTGCTGCATCGCGTGATGATTGGCTCGACGAACCCCGGTGATGTGGTGCTGGATCCGTTCTTTGGCACAGGCACAACCGGTGCTGTTGCCAAGATGCTAGGTCGCGAGTTTGTCGGGATTGAACGTGAAGAGGCCTATCGCAAGGTGGCCGAAAAGCGTCTTAAGAATATTCGCAAATTCGACCGCGAAGCCCTGCAAGTATCGGTTAGCAAGCGCGCCGAGCCTCGCGTACCGTTTGGCCAATTGGTTGAGCGTGGCATGTTGCGCCCGGGCGAAAATCTTTATTCTCTGAATGGCCGGCACAAGGTGAAAGTCCGCGCTGATGGCACGTTGATTGGTGATGATGTCAAAGGCTCGATCCATCAGGTCGGTGCCCATCTTGAAGGCGCACCCAGTTGCAATGGGTGGACTTACTGGAGCTTCAAACAGGACGGCAAGAAGGTCCCGATTGATGTGTTACGCCAGCAGATCCGCGCCGAAATGGCCGACCGCCCGAACTAAGAATTACCTCCATAAGAAATCCCAAGAATACCGCCGGTGCCTGTGGCCTGACTTACACATGGCACTTTACCTTACCCCGCCGCATGTCGGCGGGGTTTTTTTGGGCTTTAAGTATGAGATTGTGCCATTATCTAAGGCAGATCGTTTGCCCAAAGGCTTCACCCCATGAAGAATTACCCGATACTGTCGCTGTTTACCCGTCGTCGGGATGACGAGTTTCCTGACAAGAATAGCCCCGAGTATCAATACACCGAAGCCGTGCTTCAGAAACACAAACAGGAAGGTTTGGCGCTGGCTGTTCGGGTGCGCTGGTTTGCGATGATCGTAGTTGGTATTTTGCTGCTATTCATCGTCCCTCGACCGGATGTTTGGTACTACGAGGGCATCCTGTTCCTTATCGCGTTGAATGGTTGGTTAATGCGAAAGGTTGGCAAGGTTGGCTTGTCGCGGGTCGAGCTTGGGTTGATTTTGTTTGATCTGGTCTTGATGACGGCCGGTATGATCGGGCCGAACCCGTTAAGTGAGCACACATGGCCCCATGCGATGCAGTACCGCTTCGATAATTTTAAGTATTTTTTCATTATTCTCGCTGGTGGCACGTTGGCTTATTCGTGGCGAACTGTCGTTGCGATTGGAACTTGGACGACGGGTATTTGGCTTGTGGCGTTGGGTCTATCACTTTGGTTGGTTGACCCTTTGCCTGGCCTCAGCGAAGGAATGCTATCTGCTTTCCCAGACCAACCCGTGATGGCGCAGGAATTAGATCCGAACAGTTATCAGATTTCGCGGCGCATTCAGGAAGTGGCTGTATTTCTGATTGTTGCTTTGACCATGGCTATTTCTGTGCGCCGGTTTAATGGGTTGTTACGGTCAAATGCTGCGCTTGAGCGTGAACGCACTAACTTGTCACGATACTTTTCACCCAACGTGGTCGAGGCCTTGTCGACCAATGACGAACCTCTCAAGAAAACCCGTAATCACGATATTGCCGTTCTGTTTGTGGATATCGTTGGCTTTACTGAATTTGCATCGAGCCGAAAACCCACCGAAGTGATCGAAACATTGCGTGAGTTTCACGGCCTGATGGAAACTGCCGTGTTCAGCAATGGTGGAACGTTGGACAAATATCTTGGTGATGGGCTGATGGTGACCTTTGGCACGCCAGAGCCCACCGACCGTGACGCTATCAACGCAATTGCGTGCATACACGCGATGATGGTGGCACTGGATGCATGGAATGAAGATCGCATCACACGTGGACAACCCCCGCTACGTGTTGGATTTGGGGCCCATTACGGTCCCGCCGTCTTGGCGGACATCGGAGCGCATCGTTTGGAGTTTGCGGTTGTGGGCAACACAGTCAATATCGCTTCCAGGCTCGAAGCGCTGACACGCGGCCTGAATGCTCGTTTGGTGATTAGTGACACCATGCGTGACAAGGTGATTTCTCAGGGTGGACACGATGACTTACGGGGCCTGCGTCAGTTCCCGAAACAGGATATTCGCGGGGTTGAAGAAAAACTGACCGTTTGGGCAATCGAGAGACCCGAAGGGCAATTGTCGGCGTAAAGAACCGTGGCGAAGATTGCACCGAAAAGACGCTCCACCGAGACGTTACTTCCTTGGAGCGGGGCCTTACTCGAATAGCCGCAATGGGCCACTAAGTGGCACTCACAAAGGAACCTGGTTGCGCGCGTTCCCAATACTTGGCGAATGCTGGATGCATTGCATCGTTGGTTTCGAGATCGCCTGATTCTAGCCACAAGTATTGGCTGGCAGCAGACCGCGCTTCGCGACTGTTGATCCTGATCATGAGATGGTGCGGGGTAAATTCCGACGGATGAACAAGCCCAGAGGATTCTACGGCTTCTTTCAATGCTGTCATCGTGTTTTTGTGGAAATTTGCAACTCTTGAGCTTTTGTCGCCAACCACCAAAGCTTTGTAACGACCGGGATCTTGGGTTGTGACACCCGTAGGGCATTTACCAGTATGACAGGCTTGGGCCTGAATGCAGCCAAGCGCAAACATAAAGCCGCGGGCGATATTGCAGCTGTCTGCCCCCAAGGCAAACACACGGCACATGTCAAAAGCGCTGATCAACTTGCCAGAGGCGATCAGTTTTACCTGATCGCGGATACCTAGCCCCAAAAGTGTATTGTGAACAAGCATCAGACCTTCACGCAAAGGCGCGCCTTTGTGATCGGCAAATTCTACAGGGGCAGCCCCTGTTCCACCTTCAGCCCCATCAACAGTAATAAAATCGGGGCTAATGCCAGTTTCCTTGATCGCCTTCGCAATCGCAAACCATTCCCATGGATGGCCGACGCACATCTTGAAGCCAACGGGTTTGCCACCCGACAGAGACCGGAGTTTTTCGATGAAAGCGCACAGTTCCAGTGGTGTCGTGAAGGCGCTATGAGCGCTGGGGCTGACGCAATCAACACCAACCTCAACACCACGCGCGGCGGCGATTTCCTCGGTCACTTTTGCGCCTAACAAAATGCCGCCATGCCCGGGTTTTGCG
>ERZ1046740.1013-NODE-1013-length-21138-cov-4.902338_pt1 | contig 21138 bp, 3 predicted proteins | sample MGYA00383093_ERZ1046740 | MGnify/ENA primary metagenome ERZ1046740 (study PRJEB29581, sample SAMEA5548363) | metagenome | biome: marine; feature: coastal; material: water | depth 25 m | study: Short-term variability in the microbial, nano- and picoplankton... | reverse complement strand
TCTCAACTATAAACAATAATCCTGTCGTGGTATGGGATTCTGATCGTTCATTTGATACATCGTTAGAAGGAGAAGGAATGGGTCATGGGGGAACTAATCTTTGGTATTCAGCACTATTGAATCAGGATTGGACTGAGCCAGCATGTATTTCAATCCAAGAGATACATAAATCATCACCAAATATTGCTTATGTCGATGACTTAGGTGTAGTTGTAGTATGGGAGGAAAACGAGCAAATTCACATGACCCACACCTCTAGTAATGATAATTCATTACCTATGTTAGAATCATTTGAGAAATCGTTTTCACTTTCTGATAACTCATTTAATGAGGAGATACATATTGACAAGCCAACAAGAATACACAAAGAAATTACCATCACTAACGATGGTGATTTTGTTCTAAGAGGAGATATTGAATCTACAAATGGATTGACAATATCACACCATCTGATTGAACTTTATCCAGGAGACTCAATGTCCATACAACTCTCTGCTAATTTAGATCCTTTAGATGATTATCACGGAGTAATCACTATTGAAACAAATGCGGGAATGAAAAAAGTAGGCGTTGATTTCCATACTGTAGATAGCAATGAAAATCAATTCCAACCTCTAGAGGAATTATCAGAAGGAAATTATTCTGGCATAATAAAATCAGAATCATCTAGCATGGTAGAAGATGAATCTGATGGATATTGGTTAGCCATATTATTAGTTTTGGCAGTGTGCATTTTTTCTGCAATCGGGTTTAAGAAACATAAAGACAAAAAATCACATTCATCAGCTCCAAAAGCTATTTCAATGGTAGGAATTATGATTTTGATGTCATTTACTGCTATGATAGAGAACACCCGTGCTGAAGAAGTTAACAGTCCATTTTTAGTAGAAAAAGAGATCTATGATTGGGACATTTATCCTAATCAAGATTTCAATTTAACTTGGCCGGTACAAGTGACAGAGGATAATTTAATTGAAACAACATTAACATCTAAGGAATATTCTAATCCACCTCAAGCGTTAGCTAAATTTCCAAATTGTTGGGACCATTGTGACCAAAGGTTATGGGAATTAGAGATTCTCAAACAAGAATTGAGTTATGACAGATGGGTAAACATGAATTTTGAGATTAAAGGTTCTGTAGATTCATATCCATTTGTCATTTTCCAAGATAAAGATAATGGTAAAATTGAATATTATAATCTATCAAGTATCCTTGGAGGGATTACCGGAAAGTGGCAACATGTAGAGTTGGATTTGCAAAGCGAAGGGTCCTTCTTATCCCGATCAACAGGAGATGCTAATCTCTATATCGCGTCTCCTATCCTAGGATTTGATAATCCATCTTATTCCGCATCTTTAGTAATCAAGACAATTGGTCAACAACTAATTCCTTCTGAATTAAATTCATCTTTGATTCCAATTACCTACAAAGAATATTTCGATTCAGGTAATACTTTATCTTCCTCTAAAGTTGTTAATGGCGATATAGTCGATTTAGTTGGCAGTGTGCATAGGTTCCCAGTTGCAAGTTTCCCTACAGAGGCCGAACCTACTTACAATTACACTATTGCATCTGAAGTGACTGCAAACCTTACTGAATCACAATTGAATGAGATGGATGCAACAATCCAGAATGATACTAATTTTGATATTATAATTAAAGAATATGAAAATTACAAATGGTTTAATTCTCCGACTGCTCAAGGAGACAATTCTATGCCCTCGTCCGGTTGGCAAGAATGTGGTGATGGTGGCTTTTTATGCCCAGCAGGTGGTGAATTAGATTCAAGTTCAACCTCTGCAAGTTCATCACCATTTGTAGAGTCTGATTGGCTAGTTGGTACCTATGATAGTCGTTATTCACAGCAATATCTGTCTTTTGAGTATGAGCTACCTGCTCCACAAATTTCCTCTGTATTATTAAATCATAATAGCGACAAGAATGGTAATAGACTTGTTGATAAGGATCAAACTTTAGAATTTGACATAAGAATCCAACCAACATACCAAGGTATAGACTCATTAACTTTTGAAGCTACTGTTGTCAACCTTGATACTCAAAAAGCGCTGGGTGTAATCGCTAGAGAAACAGTATCTGGGGAAGAATTGCAGAAAGAATATGCTAAAGCACTGACCAATGAGGAATCAAATATATCATTTTCATTTAAGCCATCAGATTGGTATTATCCCCTACCTGATGATGAAACAAGACCTGACCCTCAAAATCCAGTATTTTGGCCATATGGACAATATGCAATTGTCGTTACGTATGCCGCTGAAAATTTAACGATGTCAGATGGAAATGAATATGCTCTTGGCAAGTGGGGTGTGACTGATGATGGCAAACATCTTATCCGCGAAGAATTGTTTGGCTCTTTATTCGTGATTCAACCAGGTCCTGTAGTAACGGACGCAGAGATTATCTTGCCCACTTATGAACATCTGAAGGTTTCAGAATCTACAAAGGTATTTATTTTAAATGCCGAAGATTCTGTTTGGGATGGAGGAGGTAACAGATATTATTCAACAGATTATTTTTCAAAGAAACTTGAATTTAGTAATGTCGATTATTCGTATTTGAATTCCACTTCTGAATTGGAGATGTTGATAAATTCTGACATCGAGAATGCAATGATCATCAACACTCATGGTCCAATATTACCGGCTCCTACATCATATTTTACTGACAATCAAAAAGAAAATGGCTTACTTGGAGAATGGAACTTTGAACCATTTGTCAATGGCACAATTGTAGACCAATCTTCCTATCTAAATAATGGAGAATTGATTAATGGTATCAGATCTTATGATTCAACTCAAGGTGCGATGTCACTTTTCCTAAATGAAACAAGTTCGGTGACTATTAGAGATTCTGGATCTTCAATAGTTTATGAATTGATTAATGCAACAGGTGTCTTGGTTTACTGTATTTCAGATGATGGTAAAGAGCCTAATATACAAACTTCTAGATGTTACAAAACAGGAGATGATGCTCAAAATGTAAGTTCCAAATCATTGTATCCAGTTGAGAATTATAGGGTCAGTTTAGATTTGAAGTTTTTAGCACCACATGATTCAGGATCATTATCGGTGATGAATTATGGTGAATTGTCGAATCTGGCAGACAAGGAATCTTTTTGGGAGTTGAAATATGATGCATCACAGCAAGAATTATACTTATTTTCATCATTCTTTGAACATGAGGAAGGTAGCCCTGCATTGACTGTTTCTAATGTAAGTGAGGATCTTTGGTATAAATTAGACCTAGTATTTGATGAGTTAGGAGTGACAATATATTTGAATGCGGAAAAAGCATCACAAACAGCATATTGGAAAAATGTTGAACATTTAAATCAGGTTAAAAAATCGAGTATCACAGGATTCGAAATAGCAGATTCTGAAATTAATATGTTAATTGATAATCTTTGGATATCTAATAAACCATCAAAACCAGAGGCCAGTAGAAGTGTTACCAGTGTTGATATTACAAATTCTAAGAATTGGGTTGGCAGAATAGGCCATTGGATGGCGGAAGAATCCGGAATATGGGTGCAACCTACTGGATTGGCATTCTCTACTATTTCTAATACGGAAGTTGGATGGGATGACGATAAGATTGAAATCGGGGTACAAGGTTTGGAAACATTCATGGAAAGATTTGGAGCAGGAACTACAGAAGATATAGTAATCGATGATAATGACGACCCAATTTCGTGGAATAATTATGAATATTGTGAGTGGGAAGGAAGTCATTTCGCAGGAGGACTTCGATGGTACTGTATGGATGATATGACAAGTGAAACTAACATCGTTGATGAACTTAATATCGTTGTAGATGGAAGTGGATATCTCAACGCTACTGGAATTTCATTGGATTCAGATACAAGTGATGGTAAGGGATTGATGATTGATATCACGGCATCTGACATTACTCATAACATGGTTGAACAAATATTGTCAGACCAAGATCACCGTGGTTCACATTATAATAAGAACCATGAATCTCAAATCTCAACACATAATTTTGGTGGTACCGGTAAGGGATTGACTGTCAGTTTCAAGGCTTCAGAAATATTCCATGGCAAAGTGGATACATTTACAACTGATTTCGGGGCTCCAGGCGGAGTCTTCATGACAGAATCAAACATTGTTGTCGATAATAAGGACCAGAACCATCCATTTACAGTTAATCTCACGGCAACACCATATATTCAGGATATGGTAAGTAACTTTGGTAATCTCAATAATGGAACCGGATATACAACTACAGCCGGAGTAGCTACTACATCAGTAGGACAGGGAACTGGTCTAACAGTAGATATTGTAGCAACGCAATACCTTCAAGGGGTTGTCGATACTTTAGCTGTATCAGATGCTGGAACTGGTTACCAAGATAGTACAAATGTCACCACACATGATACGACCGGCAGGGGAAGTGGTTTGACTGTAGATATAGAAGTGCTCGCTGGTTCTATCTCGAGTATTTCTGTTAATCAATCCGGTTCGGGATATCATGTTGATTCATCTATTTTGATTGCGAATGGGAATTGGAATGCACATTATGATGTCACATCTATTATCTCGACTGGAGGTGAAATTACCAACATAACGATTAATGATAATGGAAGTGGTTATTCTGTTGATGATGTGATTAATATTAACACTGGGAATAATGATGCATCAATCAATGTAACTGAGATTAAATCATTAGGAGGAGAAATTATTTCTTTGGAAGTGAATGATGTAGGACAAAACTATTCTGTATCTGATCAGTTCAATGTTTCTCAAAATAGTTATAATATACCTAGTAATTTTACAATTATAGTTGAATCAATATATTCGACAGGTGGTCATGTATCTAATATAACAATTGACAACCCTGGTTCAGGATACCAAGTTGGTGATTTTATAGGTATTTTAGATCAAAAACATCAGACCCAGCAATATTGGGTTGATTGTGGTTATGAAAATAGTATAGCGCATGAACATGAAACCTGTTATTTTACAGGAACTAAATTAGTAAGGTATGGTATACATAATGAGGATTTTCACAATTGGACTTACAAATATATGACAGATGATGTAATATGTAGTAATAGTGTATTCGGAGATCCTGATTACGGTTCACTGAAGAAATGTGAGGTTTTACATCATAGCCATGAACTTGCAACTTTTTATGTTAATAGCACTATTAACCAGGGTGGAGAAATTCAATCTGTAGAAATTAATTATGGCGGAAGTAATTATGACTACAGAGAGAATTTGACGATTCCAGGTGGTGATCAAAATGCAATAATTAATGTTTCAACGTATAATATGTTTGATGATTGGTGGTATTATTGTGAAATTGGCACTAATCAGAGTAATGCATCAGAAACCATGTGGTATTGTACCGATGATCTCGGACAAGAGAGATTCTATGAGAATGTCTCATCAGATACCCTTCATCTGCAAACAGATACTAAATTCACAAAAGTAATTTCTCATTTTGGTAATCCTAATTCAGATAATTTCGTAGACGGTTTAAACTGGGATTTAACCAAATTCTTGAATCAAGGTCAAGATTCTGTTGGCGAATATTTCAATGGAAATTTAACTGGGCATACAGTGAGAACGAATATAGGAATGGTTGACATTTTGTCTCATGAATATCTTAGTTCATCGAGTTTAGAGAATCTAGGAAGGGATTCACTCACATTTTATCATCCGGTTCAAACTGGAGGTTTATTTTATCACGGAGGGGTAGAAAATCAGTTGGATTTGATCGGAGATGATGTTTGTAATGCTATTGCTAATTGTGTCGATGCGCTAGGATCTATTGGCTATCATTTAGATATCGAATTAGTCGGTCATAAGTCATCAAGTGGAAAAGTAGTGCCCGGAGGAACTTGTAATTTACAAGGTTGGAGTGACAATTATGTCGGTATTTCCAACGAAGATTATGAAGCAAATATGGATGCCTTTGAGCCAGGAAATAAGATTTATTTCCAAGGTAATTGGTATTGGATTGATGCTGTTAACACGCCAGGAAATTGTAATCATCCAGCAAAACTAATCTATGTAGTTAGAGAAGAATCTAAAGCTGATGGAAAGATCTGGACTTATGAACCTAATACACTGCATAATTTTGTTCATGCAGGATCTAATTGGCATGTACCTTCTACTCTTGAAGAAAAAATCATTACCGATCCAAATCTGACTTCAGTGTTAGATGAATTAGATGTCAATGTAAATGATTGGAAAGCATACTATGAAGAAACCTTACCATTTATCTGGGATTACATTGAACCATTATTGCAAGAACGTCCAGAGGTTATTTATCACATTGATGTAGATGGTTTTTCATATTCTCAATTTGGTAATACTTTGCATGAAGAAGGAGCATCATCTTACGAATATCAAAGTTCAAGATCAGTAGTTACAAGTGAAGTTTCTGATGCAAATGATTATGCCTTGTTATATGAATTAAATCTTGGCAGTGGTATATTTGGTTTTAATGAAATTATTTATGATCGTGATTATAGTGAGCACTTGAATCTAGACGAAGTCGAAAGAGTAGCATATCACCTTGAACTTAAAAAACCAGGTGAAGAAAGAACATTTGTTTATGTCTCAATACCAGTAAATCCAGATTGGAAAAACACTCCTAGTTATCAGGGATATGAATCTTTCAGTGATCTTGGAATTCCAAATTCCCATACTTGGCAGTATAAATCTTCAACTGCACCTTCAGTAGGCAATGATTACAGAAATAAGGATGAATCAATTAGAATGAATTTCGCCTCTAATGATTTAAATCTACGTCAGCAACTAACCGATGGAGCCGTCACTGTCGAAGATTCTAATTTGGGTACAAATACATATTCTGGAACTTCCATAGCGAGTTTAGAATTCTGGACAAATAATTATGGGGGATCTAATACAGATTCTGGAGGTCATTACCAAGGCAATAAGATTGGAGATGGTAGTTATGATGTAAATGATTACCCCGATACCAGCAATTTGAACGGTTATGGAAGCATGCAGGTGCATTCATCAGAAGCATCCGTTACAATGTTTTCTTATTCAGGTTGGGCAACATCAAATCCAGATCTGGGAATTGGTAATCGCTTAGATGTAAATGGAGTTCAACATCCTAGTCCTGATTGGACTTGGGCAAATAATATTGAGGATTATGATGTTAAAACATTGAGAGTATTAGTGAAGACGCAGAACCGTGATGGAGTATTTGATGATTTACCTATTTATTCAGATTCACCGAATTTACTTACAATGGAAAACTTTTGTGAAAATCACGATATTAGTTTGGCTTATGATTGTAATAGTATCGAGATAGTAAGCAAATTCTCTAATAACGCTATTGTGATGCCAGTTAATTCCATTGACCAACTTAATCATTTAATGCATTCAAATGTAAAAGGAGCTTACATACTTAATTCACATGGAGATAATTTGCCAATACACAGTGATTATTTCACCGGAATTAAGCCATTAACAGGACATAAATTCCTTTATGATTTCGAGTTAAGTAGTATAGGAGAAATCTCTAATCATATTTATGACCGTTCCGGAAATAATGCAGATGCACGTCTGGTCCATCAAGGCAATTTCCATAGCCAATCTATTTCAGATGGAATCTCCACTCTGACTATGACACTTGGGAGTTCAAATACAGGAGAGTTAGTTAATGATTTAACTGCTCCAATCGGAGAAAGATATTTCAGTGGGACCAATGGTGATTCAATCCTAACATCTCCAACCGATCTTAAAGAATCATTTACAATTGATTTCATGGTGGATATCGATTCGAATGATATTCCAGATGTTAGTTCTGGCACCAATATTTTGACCACTGTTTATCAAACCTCAACTTGTATGGATAGTTGTTGGTACAGATCACTTTCAGAGGGAGGAGCATCACACTCGGAAAGCAATGGTTTACCTTCAGTACATGTTCAATCGGATTCATCTGATGATTCAAAACTAGAGATTCATTTTGTCGTTGGAAATGATTTGATAGTTGCTTCTGGTGTAGAAAGCGGATGGAATCATCTGACGATAAGTAAGTCTCACGACAATAAATATTCTTTCTATGTAAATAGTCTGTTAGTTGAATCAATAGAAATTGCAACTCCAAATATATATCCAATAGAAACATCTTTACTATTTGGTACCAGCAATAATATACCCGTTGGAATCGAACACATCAGTGTATCAAATATGATTTCACAGGATGAAATTGCACGTGAATCAGTTGATTATATCTCTTGGTTGGAACAGTTTGGACAGTTGATTCACAGTGGTAATACTCTTCTTGATATCGGTGGAGCACAATTGTCTAGAGCACAAGGAATAGACACAACTGGTAGAATATTGCCCTTATTCAGTACAGAAGAGTCTTTGACAACGGAAATTTGTGTATATAATGCGAGGTTCCCAGCAAATGTTGAACGAAATAGTGATGGGTCAGTGGTTATGCGAGATTCATTATCATCGCAATCTAGAACTCTTCTAGTAAAAGATTGGCAGAATCAAGGTTATTGTCATACAAGTGATCAATTTGCTGTGGAAAATAAGATTGATTCAACGCATAAATTAAATGTATTTGATGAACAATTTGAAGGTACAATTCCATATTGTGTGGCAAACCTAGTTTCAAATTCTTATACTAACCATTATGCAGGAGGGCATGAAAATATACCTGTTTTAGCAGGTGAAAATCTTTCTTCCTTGATTTTCCCTAATACTGAAACATGTACTAACCCGATGGGGATTTGGCAACAATCGTTTGTATTCTATGCATTTGATACAAATCAAGGAGTTTGGACTACCGCAAATTCTGTTTGTGTATCAGATAATGGTGGGATTATTATTACAGAACAAATGAACTCGTATGAAGAAACTCGTATAATGGTACTTGCTGATTCGGGTGAGGATTGTACCACTGCTGAATCTGGAGAGCCAATGATTAATCTTGATAGGAAGTGGGTGCATGGATTCGACTTTTACACATCAGATTATGAAATTATGAATTCTGGATTATCCTATGCCTTTTCTGAATACTTACCCGATATATACAGGCATAACACTCACAGTGAAGTAGATGCCATTATCGATCAAGGTGTTAGATCTGAATTGGATATTACAATTTCTAATGTGGGAGTGTCTTGTGAAATTCAATACACTGAGGACCCATTTTCGAGCCAGGGATATAGTAATTATTGGTCGATTAATCCAGATTGTTACAATGAGGCAGGGAGGCCTCAAGGTTCTGGAATCTCAGTGAAATACACTACTCCTGATGGAGGTTCTTCAGAAGAAATACCAATGAAAATTTGGCCACAGTATGTAACGCATACAGATGGAAGATGGGGTGAGATGGTAGGAATGCCAGGTGGTAGAGTTCTTGCGCATCCAACTTCCTTCGATTTCCAAGTAGGTGGGACACTCGAATTCTCTTTTTCGAGTGGAGCTCATGGGACGTTATGGACACCCAATGAAATGACATTCGCAATACCATTAATTCATGATAATAATGCTGGAGGACACTATCTTATTGAGGGTGTAATTCCTGTAGGATCTGGTTGTATTATTTCATCTACTACTGGTGATTCTTCATTGGTAGAAGCAATGGGTTCCTGGTGTAGAAATGAAAATCCAAGACTTTTGTATAATTTAGGTGCTTCGCCGCAAACAATAACTTATCCAACGGGTGAAAGTACATATTACCATGAAGTAGATGTTGGTGTTGATGGAGATATGATTTTACAAATGCTTGAAACTCATTCAGATGGAAATATTGTATTTAATCAACAGGGTAATACTCTTCCAATGCCTAATGAATTATTTGAAAATGATTTAATCCATGATGCAATAACAATGGCAGTATCTAGCGACCCTTCATATGAGCCTTCAAACAAATATACGGCAAACCGTATACATTCTGCCATTTTTAGTGATGCCCCTGCTTATTTATGTAATGAGGATGAATTAAAATACTCAATGAGTACTCCTTTTAGCAGTTATAATCAGTATCTGGATACCACTACTAATGATGATATGCGGCCACAAGTTTACCTTGAACTTGAATATGAATTAATACAGTTGGATGGGCAACAAACCTGTGGCTTAAATGCGTTTGAATCCTATATAGGTTCTAACTCAGTCGGTATAACCAAGGCTGCATCAGAATCAAGTAAGTTTAGATATTCCCTCACAGATAAATCTGCGCCGGCATGTACTCACTCTCGGGTCGATAGTGCTGAATTAGGTATTCTAACGTCTAGAATTAGAGGTGAATCATTGAGTTCTTCCATTCTATCTGAATCATTTAATGATGCTAATGAAATCAAAAATACGGAAATAAGGGCGTGCATGAGTAGCAATCAAATGATTAGGGTTGTTAATTGGGCGCTTACATTTGGAAATGACCATATGCATGGGCATTGGGAAGCTACAATTTCTAATGTAAATATTGTCAGAGCGAATAATACTGTTACATATATTTCTGAGAGTTTGGTGAATAATATTTCGTCAGATGTTTTAGGAATAAAACCATATCATGGGCTTGCATCTGCAAGTGTTGGATATGATGATTCTAAAACCATTATTCAGTCGCATGATTTCATGAGTTATGTTGGAGATTATATCAGCGATCTTTCATCATTTATCTCTCGAAATGGCCATGCTTACTATGGACATCTAGAATCCTCCCAAATGCCATTTGAATATATTGATGTTTACGACCAAAATGACAAAAAAACTCAAGTAAGTCTCAATTCTTATGGCTGGAGTGAATTCCTTGAACCAAGGACTGATGCACATCATTTAGTGTGGGACATTAGTCTTGCTGAGATAGAGAATAGGTCAAATCACTTAGATTCTAATGGCATAGAAAATTTGACATTAGATCCTATTCCAACAGGTGCTGCCGGTGGATCTACTACACTTTGGATTCAGGATAATGATAAGGATGTTGTACCGTATTCATCTGCGGATTTGACTGCTGTACAAAATCAACATTATTCTTCACATGCTTGGATTAGATTAGGGCATGGTTCTGTAATACATTCAGGTAATTCAAGTATAACTACAGCCATGGATATGGCTTCAGAATTCGTAAATAGCAGAAATCAAATAATCAATAATCGTGCTGGAGAGTATTCTAAAGGTCAAACAATTTTCATAGAAGTACAATTAAACAATTTCATGAGTAGGGATTATGGAGATTTCCTTAATGTGTCTGTTTACATGAATGCAAAATCCTTAGCTGGAGGTGCTGTTTCAGAGCGTATTGTAACTCATAAAAATGCAGAACCTATGCTTATTAATCAGAATACCACTCTGACATTAGCATGGAACATACATGAAAATACAAAAATTGGAGCTTATACATTCTCATTTGATGTAATCAATACTGATACCAACAAGTATATTGATACCTACGGCCAAAATATTGAAGATAAAATTGGAGTTAGTGTCATATCTGACGTTCAAATTCTTAGTATCAATCGCAAGGTAACAACAGGGATTTTTGATGAGGTTGAAATTAATATTGATTTGAGAAATAATATGTATGTTGAAACTGAGATACTCGGGCAAGCAATCTTTACTGCTGAAAATAAGCATATGTATTGGTCGGATGAGTTTACAAATACATGTGAATCATCCTCTCATTGTAAAATGGATATTTTCTGGGATCCTGCTGCACAGAATTATCATAATCAAAGTTTCAACATTGGAACCTTTACTGGTAAGGTGTTTATTGAAGATGCAGTTTCGAAATATATCACTGAATCATCAGAAGTAACCGATGGACATCCGTCATACATTAGGACACCTGCAATTATTGATTTAGATCATTTCGAAATAGAGTTATTACCTGAATTCGAAGTAATTTTCCCTAACGTTGATGCTTTGTGGAAATATAAATTCGATGATGATAATGCGTGGACGTACGTTGGTAGAAATTATAAATTATCAACACAAAAAGATATTTCATCTCTACAAATAATGAAAGTATCTGATTTCATTTTACCTTCATCCGATATAGAAATATTCCATCAAAGAGATGACAATTGGTGGGGTATTTCACAAGAATACATAGTTGATTCAAGTACTCTAACAAATTATTGGGAAACAAATGTTATCGTCACAGGGGTTATTTTGGAAACTATTTCCACTTGCAGTAACTGTCAATCTGAAGGACGGACACAAGCTAAAAATAAATTACATGATAATTATACTAATTACAATTTTAGTTCTCATTTCCATGAAATAACAAGTGAATCAGACAATTTCATTGAAATGCGCTATTCGACTAGTACTCCTACCGCATTGAGACTTACCTACGCTATTGAAACCGAGGTATCAATAAATGAAACTTCTAACAAAATGGTTACTCAATCATTTAGTTCTGACGGCAGCAGTTATCGGGTGTCACATTATGCACTTTTAGATAATTCATCGATTTCTATATCAACTGAGCCTTATTTCACTATTGCGACACATACCTTCACTGGCGACATGTCTGCATATGGTGCTACAAATACTTTTGACAGGCATTATGATGAGTTACCTAATAGTCTAAGGTTTGTTGTTAGAGCGGCTTCGATACATGATATGAATCAAGATAACAAATGGCACGGATATCTTGGAAAAGGATTTTCACTAGATATTTCGGAAAAAGGATATTACAAATTGCAATTAACTGGAAGTACAGTTGCTAATCATAAATTGGTTATACTTTCTGACTCTTATTGGGACTCAAACTCTATTGTTCCAGATGGTACTAGAAATGTTGGAAATAATGTAGATGAGCCTAGAGCCATTGAAATCACGGATGCTGATTGGGATGATAAATCGAAGGTTAAATTCTCTACGGAAATGCATGGGAACAATCCTGTAACTCTTCCATTGTACCCTGGAAATTATTATTTCCTAATATTGACTGATTGTAAAGGAACTCAGACAGGAATTCCTTGTGACATGGACCCTGTAAATGTGACAAATGCTTTAACCAGTTTCAAGTTGTTAAAGTTCCAAAAAATTGCGCAATTAGACATAGAGTCTAAAGAAGGATGTCCTGGAATTGGTTACTCTTCTGCGGAAGCAAATGCCAGAATTAATGCATTAGAAAAAGTTGGTGTTACTGATTGTGTACGGCCACCTCCAAGTCATGGGCATGATCACGACAAGAGTCAAAGTAATTCTGTAGGAACCTCCGCCTTAGGTCCAACAGGTGCAACCGCCTCTTCTTTACCAGCAGGTGGACCAAATATTTTGGATGAATTGACTAAAATGGTTCACATACCATTATTTGGTGCTAATGCAGATTCATCAGGTCCTAGCTTTGAACATAGTTTCGGTAGTTTTGCTGCTGTTAGCGCCAGTATTGATTGGGTCGAAGAATGGGATAGTGATGATGCAGACGGCACACCTATGGAAAGTAATTTGAGATTAAGAATGAGTTTATCTGGTGAAGTAGAATTAGAGGAAACTGGGGTTGTAGTTACCTATTCATTGACGGTTGATGTAATCTTAATGCATCAATTCTTCGCCCTCGCTGAATGTCATAAAGGTCAACTCATTTACATATGTGATAACCTGATTGAGTCGATTCCTCACATGGGAGAATATGTGGCTTTCAATGTAGAATTTGATCTCGGCATTGAGATACCAATCGGCAGATATATTTGGGGTGAACCAATAGATATTGAAGTTGAAGTTGATGGAAAAACCTTCTTCGAAATAAAACTTGAAATATATATCAACATCGAAGTTAAAGTTGATGTTTATAACAAAAACTTATGTGAACTTAAGAAAGAAGCCTTTGATGCAGATTTGAAGCTTAGTGATATTCCATCTCATATCAGAGATGGATATATGTATGAAGCGTATGTTTTCGCTGCTTATGGTAATTGGCATTTATATGAATATTTCAAGAGTGGAGCAGGTCAAAAACAGTTATACTCTGATATGATATATCCGTGTGATCATATTGAATCTGTAGGTTTGAGAGTAGAATTTAGTTTAGGTGTTAGACTTTCATTTGAATTTACTATGAACTTCAGAATAGGTCATATCTACAAAGACCTAACCGGGCAAGTAGTTGTGAAAAATAATGAAAAGGTGATCTATGGAGAGGAAGCTCATGCTGCGAAAATAAGTGCAGAGGATGCTGAAAGTAAGAAACATAAGTGGGTTGAAAAAGAGCATAGTAAAGAAAACAATTTCGAAACTAGAAAGAGCTTGAATGATGATTATGCGAAACGAATGGGATCTTCTAATAACAAACTTAAGCATGCAACTAAATCAAGTGAGGCATTGCAAAATAAATTAAGCAGTGTTGAAAAATCATTTAATGAATCTGAAAAATATTGGAAGATGTTTAAGAGTGCAAAATGGGTTAATTTCGATGGTGACTTTTCGCTAGGCTTTGAAATAGGAATTACAATACATGTTGTTATTGAATGTGATGGGACACCATGTAAGTCTACAGTGGACATTTCATTCTTCTTACATTTCACTGCTTCGGCTCACTTTAAAGTATGGTTCTTCCATGTTGGTATTGATTTGGATTTGACGATAAATAAAGTTGTGTGGGCAGTTCAAATTGGTGGGCAAAAAGGATGGAAAGTAGATCCAACATTTGGCACAATAATGTTCTGTGATAAAGGATATGATGGTTGGGGCTATCCTGCTGATGCAAGTGAATGGATTTCAACAAGTCCTTCTTGGGCAGAAGACAAATCCAAATTGAAAATTACAGCTGCTGGATTTATTCACATTAATATTGGAATACCGAACTTTGGTTGTTTTGAGGGGTGAAATTAAACTAGATTAGATGTGGGAGAGGAAGTGTTACTGGAATAATAGTTTGGCATTTGCAACTATGCAAATTAGAAAGCCTGAATTGCCACGACCTTTTGTTCAATACCAGAGGGGAGTTCACTGGCGAGAATCATTGCATTATTGCAGGCGGACCCCACCGTTGGTGATTTGGCTGCAAATGCCTCACTGGTGGCAACCCTTGGCAATGCTGCGGCTTCTAGGGGCGCTAATCTGGCGGTATCTACCGAGTTGGTGGTTTCCGGATATCCACCACGAGACTTGTTATTACAAAGTGAATTCATAGATGCTTGTGTAAATGCAGTTGAAAGCATTACCTGTTCGATTCCATTATTAGTCGGTACGCCATTGCCAGCCAAAGGTAGAAACCTCCCTGGTAATGGAGTTCTCAGCAACAATGGCGAAGTCCGAGAAGTGGTTCGCAAGCAACTACTACCCACTTACGACGTCTTCGATGAAGCACGATATTTTGCTGCGGATGCAAGACCGGGGATCGCTCGAACTTTTGGTGGCATGAACTTGGGTGTTACGGTTTGTGAAGATGCTTGGCAACACGCTGGTCATACTCCAATCGATTACGACGCTGACCCGATTGAACAGATTGCAGAATGGGTACGGCAAGGGGTAGAATTAGATGCTACGGTCAATCTTTCTGCTTCGCCATTCCATGTGGAAAAACTCAGCACGCGTATCGAGGTAGCAAGATGCGCAGCCAAAACGTTGCAGCATCCTTTCCTATTAGCAAATCAGGTCGGAGCCAATGACGATTTACTATTCGATGGCCGCTCATTAATCGCATGGCCAGATGGAAGAGTAGTGATGGCACCTGCTTGGCAAGAGGGCGCTTTATTGATTGATATCGATGATTATTCCAGTGCAGAGTGGCTCGGAGAGGGTTCGATAACCCACCTTGAACCGGGTGCAGATGCGAGTAATTCCGAAGATGATCTTCTCCAAGCAGTTGTCAGCGGTCTGTCCGGATATTGTGCCAAAGTCGGATTGAAGAAAATCGTTCTTGGTCTTTCAGGTGGAATCGACAGTGCGGTTGCTGCTTGTGTTGCAAGCGCTGCGGTTGGCTCTGAGAATGTCACAGGTATCGCTATGCCCTCCAAACATAGTTCTGACCACAGTCTTGCCGATGCTAAAGCGACGGCTGCAGCGCTTGGCATCGAGTTTTTGACAATTGGTATCGAGGATTTACATGAACACACAACCGAACTTCTCTCAAACCTACTAGCCAGTGGTGATAAGGTCGCAGGAGAGAACATTCAGGCGAGATTACGAGGTCTGATTGTGATGGCTCATGCTAATGCCAATCATGCAATGGCGATAGCAACCGGTAACAAATCCGAGTTGGCACAGGGTTATTGCACGTTATATGGCGATATGGCTGGAGGTTATGCTCCTCTGGGCGACCTTTACAAAATGGAGGTTTACGATTTGGCCGAGCAATTCAATCAGCGTTGTGAAATCCCACCTGTAAACGAATCAACCATGACTAAACCACCGAGTGCTGAACTAGCACCAGACCAGCGGGATGATGACAAATTACCACCTTATCCAGTTCTAGATGAGATTTTACGCTCACACATCGAAGACAGATTGGAAGCATCTGAAATCGTTGCCAAGGGCTTCGATGCTAGCGTTGTTGCCGATGTACTCGTCCGTCTAGCACAAAACGAACACAAGCGCTGGCAGATGCCACCGGCACCACGTGTCAGTCGCAGAGCCTTTGGCCAGGGCTGGCGCCAACCATTAGCAGCTAAACACGCCTGGCGGCGCTCAATCTAATACAATCCAAGTATTGCTCAATTCACCATGAGCAAATGCATGTAATTCTTGACCGTAGTTTCCGTCTTCAGCGACGAAATAAAGGAAATCTCCTGCTACAGTAATCTCGCCATATAATCCGGCCTGACTATCGCCAACACCTGGTTGGGGGTCCCATAATAGGGTTGCACCAGCGTCTGAAAAAGAATAGAGGGCATAGCCGATATTCGCACTCCCATTCCAGCCTTTGGCCAGTGCAACAACCTCTCCTCCTACGACCATGATGTCCCGAGGATCACTATCTGAGCCGCCAGTCATTAAATCTGCTAGAACTTTGGTTCCACTAACAGTTCCATCGCTAATGCACATCTCGGTACCCGATGTTGAATCACAATCGAAGAATAATTTGCCATCGCTAAAAATTACGCCACCACTCATTCCCGGGGAGGAAAGAGCGGGATTCAGATTGAATAGAGTTAGGTTACTATTGTCAAAAGCCAGCAGATGAATGTCGGGAGAGCCGGTTAATGGCGCATCAAAAATTACTAATCCATCTATCAAGTTCAATCCCATATATTGGCCTGGTTCAGTGCCAAGTGTCGATGACATCTTCTCAGGGCCGTTGCTGTCAAGACGGAATAATTCACTGCCCGTGCCGTCATTTGTCGCTAGAAACCAGAGGTTATCTTCATCCCAAACCAATTCTGAATCAAGTGTAATAGAAGGCCAGATGCTACCGTTGTAATGCAGTTCTCCTGCCTTATTGTATGCGATTCCATCCCCGGCTTCTGCTAGATTCGAGACACCTGTTTGTAGGACTGCAAGACTATCTAAAAGATTGTATAAATCGCCTGCTGCTTGTAGATACAAGCCGTTTGCAGTGTGGACAAGGCGATCTCCAGTATCGATATCAGTTGCAAAATCAGCGAACAACTCGACACCTTTGTCATCGGCACGATATAGGTCTCGCGAGGTTCCATCCCAGGCATCAAACCAGATTTTATCTTCTGCTACGACCATTCCTAGGTATTTGCCCATCTGTGAATCCCCGCCGGTGTTGATGTCACTCAATCGTGTACTATTGAGGCCACGGCTGGCCCATAGTTCGCATCCAAAAGCAATGTCATAACTGGAAAAGTAGAACACATCGTCCATCGTTGCAGATTCTTGACAATTAGCCGAAAACGAGTCACCGGCATTAGCCAAGTTATCGGTAATCCGGTTCGACTGCAAACTCTCGAAACATATTGCAAGGCTAGAATCGGTCTCACTTCGATTCAATAGCGAATCCGAATCCTCATCGATACCAAATTCGAAAATAACTCCATCGAGGCAAGGACCTTCACTTACACTGCGCGTTGTTGAAATGGTTGAAAATCCATTTTCACCGTCAAGACCATTCACACCGTTCAAACCATTCACACCGTTTACTCCGTCAGTGCCATTTTCGCCATTCGAACCGTTAATTCCATCATTACCCGTGCTCCCTTGAGCCCCATCTTGACCTGAACTTCCGTTTACTCCATTGAGACCTTGAGGTCCAGAGAGACCTTGTTGTCCATTACAAATTATCTCACTCGCATCTTGTTCATCGCTGTCGAGATAATTATCACCATTATCATCTAGTCCAATCTTTATTTGATAGCCTCCAGTAGTACAATCGTTTGAATTAACCAATGGTGTTGCCATGATTAAGGAACTATCACCCTTATTTCCATCGAGACCATCTATTCCACTGATTATCTGATCATCCATATACGGTATTCCTGCAAGGATTAATGCACATATGACTCCGATTGAAAGCAGAATAGTCGAGCGATTACTACTTTTTTGTTCTTTTTTTTGTTGCGGTTTGAAATCTTTGATTGTTTTGACATTTCCTTCACTCTTATCATCGGTCATAGCCATGCCACAGGAATAATCGCACTTGAAGGGTGCGATGAGACATGTTGATGTGACTTGAGTTCTAGCAACAACCGATGGAGATACCTGAGGCCCTGTCTGAGATGCTATCGGGCTCTCAAGGATTGGCGCGCCAAATGGGCGCTCGGTTGGTGATAGATCTCGGTTTGACCGGGGCTGCTACCGAATTTATCGAAGTCGATAACGCACATGTAAGCGGGGTTTCTGTAATCACGGGCGGTCACGGACTGCGCCGTTTTCTTGCTGACATCTCCAACGGTGGGACCGTCAGCATTACCACCACTCTGAACTCAGCAGGATGTGACAAACGTCGAATGGAGGAGATGGATATTGAATTCCCGGACTTTCTCGAACAACAATTTGAGATAATTCAGGCGTATGAGCGTCTTGGTATTGAGACTACACTCTCCTGCACACCGTATGATCGCAGTGAAAACTTGGGTGAAGGGATCGCCAGTTGGGCCGAATCAAATGCTGTTGCCTTTGCTAATTCCTGGACTTCTCTAGTTACTAATCGTGAATCGGGTCTATCCGCATTAGCGACTGCATTAACCGGTTTTGCGCCGCGTTGGGGTCTGCATCTACCCGAAAATCGACTGCCGAATATCGTAGTTGATGTCGACTGTGAGTTGATTGAATTATGCGATTGGTCGATATTGGGTGATTGGATTGGCAAGCAGTGTCGCCCTGATTGGTTGATGCCATATGGTCCGATGCCGTATATTCGTGGTCTGAAAGGGCGAACGACTTTTGCTCAACGCAAAGCACTGACAGCTGCTGCTGCAAATTATGGCTGCCCGATGCTTTGGGCAGAAGGGCATAGCGAGACTCCTCCATTGACCGGTGCTGAAAAGAACTTACAATTTGGAGCAGAGGATTTGGCTAGTCGCTATGCTGAACTAGCGCCAAAAGGCCAGGTTGACCTCGTGGTAATCGGCTGCCCTCAAGCCAGTCTCGAAGAGATAAGACGCACTGCATCCGCAGTGCGCGCATACAGCGAGATGGGAGCGCTAATCAAAGATCAGCGACTTTGGGTTTTCACCAGTGCTGAAAACCATGCCTTGGCAGATGCTGATGGTTCAATCGCAATTTTAGAGGAAGCAGGGGCAATAGTCCTCCAAGACACATGTCCGGAAGTAACTCCGTATAATCGTAGTAAATACAATCACATCTTGACTAATTCATTGAAAGCCGAACACTATCTTACCAGTGGATTGAACAAGATGCCAACTTCGGTAATGACAATCGAGGATTGTGTCTTGCACAGTTTCAATTCAGATTTGATATCCGGCGACCAACCTACACTTTCGCCTAAGGCCCAACCACAACACGCTTCAAAAAAGCAACACCAAACCGGTGATGCGATCTTATCAGGCTCTGGTCTTACCAGTCAAGGTGACGTTTGCATCAGGGCGAGAGCAATGGTTAGTGATGTTCCGATTACATATTTGGGTTATGTCAATCGTGATAGTGGCGTAATCGAAGAGTTCGGCCATCCTCTCGATGGTCAAAAAATAGAAGATACGATTTTGATATATCCAAAAGGGTCTGGTTCCACAGTCGCACCATTTGTCCTGATGGGCTTGATTTACACCGGTAAGGGGCCAAAAGCGATTGTCAATCGCGATGTTTGTCCACTTACTCTTCCTGCCTGTTCGTTACTTGATTTACCCTATGTCCACGGCTTCGATAATGACCCTTGCATAGCGATTAACAACGGTGATTTAATTGAATTAAAACGCACTGGCGATGTTGTTTCAATCGAGGTTATCGAAAGGGTGGGAAGCGAGTGAAGATAATCGTTACCGGTGGTGCTGGTTTTCTTGGTAGTCATCTTGTCGACGCCTTAATCGCTCGCGGTGATGAAGTCGTTGTGATAGATAATCTATTTCGCGGATTACGAGAAAACGTCAATTCAGAAGCGATTTTTATCGAAGGTGATGTATGTGACTATTCGGTATTGACCGCTGCAGTAGAAGAATTGGATGGAGTGGATTTGATACATCATTTAGCTGCTATTAATGGCACCAAATGGTTTCATGAAGCGGCAGACAAAGTGATTTCTGTAAATATCAATGCTACGCATCGAGTAATTGAACTCGCTCTCGAATACGAGGCACGCTTGATAATTGCATCATCGCCTGAAGCCTATGGCGAACAGAGTGCAATGCCTCTCTCATCCGAAAGTGTAGCCGTCTTCCCTCCAGCACATATTCACCAAAGGCACTCATATGGTGCAAGTAAATATCTCGACGAAGTCGCTTTACAACACGCGGTCCGAAGTAAGGGATTAGATGGAAGAATCATCCGTCCTTTCAACGCTTATGGTCCACGTTTACGAGGCGACGAATACGGTCAGGTAATCGCTATGATGCTGGCAAAAGCAAAATCAGGCCATGCGATTGAAGTTCACGGAGATGGAAAGCAAACACGATCATTCACTTGGGTCCACGATGTGATAGAGGGTATGCTGAAAGTATCAGATCAAGATGGTTTAGCGGGTAAATCATTCAATCTCGGACGTGATGAGGAGATTTCGATTCTTGCACTAGCCGAACGAATTGCTTCTCTTTGCTCTGCACAAATTGTGATG
>ERZ1046740.1012-NODE-1012-length-21138-cov-55.317886_pt1 | contig 21138 bp, 26 predicted proteins | sample MGYA00383093_ERZ1046740 | MGnify/ENA primary metagenome ERZ1046740 (study PRJEB29581, sample SAMEA5548363) | metagenome | biome: marine; feature: coastal; material: water | depth 25 m | study: Short-term variability in the microbial, nano- and picoplankton... | reverse complement strand
TGCCCGTTACCGAATCAAATAACGGCGTCTTTTCCATTTTTACTGCGTTCAATCGCTAAAAACACTTAATCGCATAGTTTTTTACTATGCTCAATCGAGTTTTTAACAATTCGCCTTGTAAAAAAGAAAAACACTTATTATTTAAACAAAAACCCAGTCATTTTCAAAATTTCTGAAATTTTTATCTATCCAAAGAAAACCCTATCTATTTAGCTAAAAATCAGTCATTTTTAGCCTTTAAAATCAGCTTATTAAAGGCTTTTTACACTTTTAGTGAGTGGATTTAGCTTGATTTCGATTATTTTCAAAATTTTTAACCAATTAATACGTTAAATACAAAGCCACCAACAATTGCCATGGTGAAAATAACACTTAAAAAAGCCAGTAGTAATGGCCATTTGAACAATTTCTTTAATAAAATCATCTCAGGTAAGCTTGCGCCACCACTACCAATAACCAGCGCCATAACTGCACCAATACTCATGCCCTTAGCCACAAATGAACCAATCAAAGGGATAAGTGCAGTAACACGAATATAAAGTGGTATTCCAATCAAGGCTGCTACCGGAATGGCTGCGGGATTATCTTTACCCGCCACTTCGGTAAAAAAGTCAGCTGGCACAAACCCGTGCACAATAGCGCCAATAATCATTGATATAAACATGTAAGGCATCATGGTTTTAAACAATGAATAACTTTCTTGCCAAGCCTGCTTATGCGAACTTGGCATCACTTCTTGAGATTTACTTTCACCACAACAATCAGATTTTGATTCACTTGAGTCACAACATGACGTAGATACTGGTGCAGGGCCAGAACAACAAGAAACCGGCTCTATTAATTCTCGTTTAATATATTTCTCAAAATTAAAATACTGTAGCAACATGCCTGAAATAATTGAAATACTTAAGGCTAATACAGCATAGATAATTGTTACCCTTATACCAAGCACCGGAATAAACAAAACAATAACAATAGGATTAAGTAAAGGCGAGGTAAATAAGAATGTCATTACTGGGCCAAATCCTGCTCTGGCTTTTAATAAGCCAACCAACATTGGAATGGTTGAGCAACTGCAAAATGGAGTGATGGCGCCCAATCCTGCTGAGATAAAATAACCTCTACCTTTTCGAGTGCCTAATAATTGTTGGATTTTTTCAGCTGGAATTTTCTGATTAATAATGGCCACCAAATAACTAATGGCAATAAATAAAAAAGTCAGCTCAACAAATAAAGTAACGAAAGCTTCCGCTGTTACTAAGATCTTAGATTGGATCTCTGGTGTGAAGAAATCTAACACTAAATACTAAAATGGAAACTTATTGCCGCTACCCATACCAGGTAGTTTCATTTTAGATAAATCAGGCATACCGCCAGAACCAGTCGCATCTCCACCCTGCATACCCGCCATTTTAGCCATCATTTTTTGCATCTTACCACCACTCATTTTTTTCATCTGTTTTTGCATTTTTTCAAATTGCTTAAGCAATTTATTAACATCCTGAGGCGATGTACCAGAGCCGTTAGCAATACGATTTTTGCGAGAGCCTTTGATTAACTTGATGTGAGTTCGTTCTTTTGGTGTCATAGAATTAATAATAGCCACCATTCTTTTGCTATCTACACTACCCATCATTTGATTTTTGACACTTTGTGGAATCTGCCCCATGCCTGGCATTTTATCCATCAAAGCTTCCATGCCACCCATTTGATCCATTTGCAATAATTGATCTTTCATATCATCCAAATCAAATCGACCTGTAGCCATTTTTTTGGCAGATTTTTCTGCCTTTTTATGGTCAACTTTACGTGAGATTTCCTCCACTAAAGAAAGCACATCACCCATGCCCAATAAACGTGATACAACACGATCAGGATGGAACGGCTCAAGTGCATCGATCTTCTCACCGACACCCAAGAACTTAATCGGTTTACCAGTAATATGACGAACCGATAGTGCTGCACCACCTCTCGCATCACCATCAGTCTTGGTTAGAATAACACCTGTTAATGGCAATGCGTCAGCGAAGGCTTTGGCTGTATGCGCTGCATCTTGACCTGTCATTGAATCAACAACAAATAAAGTTTCAATTGGATTGACTTTTTTCTGAAGCGCTTGTATCTCTCTCATCATTTCTTCATCTACATGAAGACGACCTGCGGTATCCACCAAAAGCACATCGAAAAATTGCTGTTGCGCTTGTTTTTTAGCGTTAGCAACAATAGCCTCTGGCTTTTGACTAACATCCGATGGAAAGAAGTCAACCTCAACTTGCTTGGCCAATACTTCTAATTGCTGGATTGCAGCAGGACGATAAACATCCGCACTCACCACTAAGACTTTTTTATTCTCCCGCTCTTTTAAATAGCGCGCTAATTTGGCAATAGAAGTAGTTTTACCTGCACCCTGTAAACCTGCCACCATAACCACGGCAGGTGGCTGTGTTTTTAAATCTAGGGTTTTATTTTCGCCACCGATAATATCGGTAAGTTCGGTTTCAACCAGCTTAATAAACGCTTGTGACGGATTAAGACCTTCTGATACTTTTAGGCCAATGGCTTTTTCTTGAACACGATCTAAGAATACTTTAATAACTTCAAGCGCGACATCGGCTTCTAGTAGCGCACGACGCACTTCACGAATCGCCTCTTTGATATTAGATTCAGAAAGTTTATTTTTTCCCTGTAGTGCTTTAAAACTATTGGATAGGCGGTCGGTTAAATTATCAAACATTTTTATTATTACTGAATCAAAGTATCGTATTATAGTACCTTGTATTAATTCAACACGTTAATTATGTTTTTATCTTATTTTGCAATTTCGGCTTATTTGCTTGCAGCCTTGTTGCTAATGCGTTTTTTTAGCAAAAACGAACTAAAACACCCGCATCAACAAACTATCTTTTTACTGATTAGTTTTGCTATTATCGCTCAAGCTTTAACGTTTACTGATTTTTGGACAGTTAATGGAATCGTATTTGGATTAGCAAATAGTGCTTCTTTTGTGGCTTGGCTGGTTGCTATTTTATTATTTCTTTCTTCTATCTCTAAACCAGTTCATGCTTTGGGAATTTTAGTTTATCCGTTAGCAGCACTCTCACTTGCTTTTGGTGTGTTATTTCCTGACACTAGCGATAAAGTTATTCCGCTTAGTATTGCATCACACGTGTTTTTATCTATTACAGCTTATGCTTTATTAGCACTAGCTGTGTGTCAGTCAGTTTTGTTAAAAATTCAAGAAAATCATCTTCATGCTAGAAAAATCAATGCATTCATTAACAAACTACCACCCTTACAAACCATGGAAAGATTATTGTTCCAAAGTTTACGCATTGGTTTTTACTTGTTAACCCTTTCTTTAATGAGTGGCATAATTTTTATTGATGATTTCTTTGCTCAGCAGCTAATACATAAAACCTCATTGTCAATTATTGCTTGGATTATTTTTGCAACACTGGTTATTGGGCGCGGGGCATTTGGCTGGCGTGGCAAACAAACTATTACCGCCACACAGGTTGGGTTTGCACTTTTAGTGATTGCCTATTATGGCTCTAAGTTTGTTGTAGAAAGACTACTTACTTAAGGGTTAGATTACATGCCACATCAAGTGTAAATTCTTTATTTATATTACCAATAAAACAATAGATTTTTCTGAATTATATTTTTTTACCTGTCGCTTATAGTAAATCTATGTGCAACGGATAAAGACTTTCAAGTTAATGAAAGTTGGTGTTTTAGTCAATGTGCAAGACCGCTAAGAACGCCTCTTGAGGTATATCTACCCTACCCACACTTCGCATACGCTTTTTACCTTTTTTCTGCTTATCAAGTAATTTGCGCTTACGAGAAACATCACCACCATAACACTTGGCAGTTACATTTTTTCTCAATGCCTTTACATTGGCGCGTGAAATAATCTTAACACCAATACAAGCTTGAATAGCAACATCAAACATTTGACGCGGGATAAGCTCTTTCATTTTTTCTGCAATTTCTCGACCTTTACGCACTGAGTCTTCTCGATGAATGATCAATGCCAAAGCGTCAACTGGCTCTTGATTGATCATGATATCAAGTCGAATTAAATCAGACTCTTGGTAGCGCTCAAACTGATAATCCATTGATGCAAAACCGCGCGATACAGACTTAAGTCGATCAAAGAAATCCAATACCACTTCATTCAAAGGCAACTCATAAACTAATTGCACTTGTCTGCCCATGTAGGTGAGGCTTTTTTGTACACCGCGCTTCTCAACACAAAGACTAATAACATTTCCAACATATTCATCTGTGACTAGAATATTGGCAGTAATAATTGGCTCTCTAAATTCTGCAATCGCTTGATTATCTGGCATTTTAGAAGGGCTATCAACATGATGAAGATTGCCTTTAGTGTCTAAAATTTCGTAAATTACCGTTGGTGCCGTGGTGATTAGATCAAGATCGTATTCACGCTCTAAGCGCTCTTGTACAATCTCCATATGCAACAAACCCAAAAAGCCAATACGAAAACCAAAACCAAGCGCATCTGAATTTTCAGGCTCATACTGCAACGCAGCATCATTTAAGCGAAGCTTTGCCAAAGCATCACGAAACTTCTCATAATCCTCACCAGAGATTGGGAAAATACCTGCAAATACACGTGGCTGAACTGGCTTAAAACCCTCTAAAGGCTCTTTAACTGGATTTTTAGCACTGGTAATCGTATCACCTACTGGAGCACCATCAATATTTTTAATATTAGCAATTAAAAATCCCACCTCACCCGCTTTTAAGCTGTCTGTTTTTTTACGTTTAGGGGTAAAAACACCAACCTCATCGACCAAATGCTCATTACCATTTGAGAATATTTTAATTTTAGTTTTAGATTTTATCTCGCCATCAATCACGCGAATTAACGACACAACACCTAAATAATTATCAAACCAAGAGTCAATAATTAATGCCTTAATGGGGGCATCAATCTCCCCTTTTGGCGCAGGAATTCTTTCAACAATTTGCTCTAAAATATCTTGAATACCAATGCCAGATTTGGCACTTGCATGCACCGCATCCATTGCCTCAACACCAATAACATCTTCAATTTCCTCAATAACGCGCTCTGGCTCTGCAGCAGGTAAGTCAATTTTATTAAGTACAGTGACCACCTCTAAACCGTGATCTAATGCCGTGTAACAATTAGCAACTGTTTGAGCTTCTACACCTTGAGAGGCGTCCACAATTAATAGTGCACCTTCACAAGCGGATAGTGAGCGTGACACTTCGTATGAAAAATCCACGTGCCCTGGCGTGTCAATAAAATTGAGCTGATAAGTTTCGCCATTATTGGCCTTATAATCCAAGGTAACACTTTGAGATTTAATAGTAATGCCGCGCTCTTTTTCAATATCCATTGAGTCTAGCACTTGCGCTGACATTTCACGATCACTCAAGCCACCACAAAACTGAATAAAACGATCTGCAATCGTTGATTTTCCGTGGTCAATATGAGCAATAATTGAAAAATTACGAATGTTTTTCATTGTGATAAAATAAATTTTTTAAGAATTAAATGATTATACCGTTATGAATAAAGTTCAACCATCTACCTGCAGTGCAACAAGCAATTTAACCATCAACATCCCTGATACCAAAGGTCGCAATATTGTCTTGTATTTCTACCCTAAAGATGCAACACCAGGCTGCACCACAGAAGGTCAAGATTTTAGAGATAATCACCAAGCATTTGTTGATGCAAATGCAGTTATTTATGGCGTTTCAAAAGATAGCATTACAAAACATGAGAAATTTAAAACTAAACAAGAATTCCCATTTGAATTAATTTCTGATGAAGAAGGTGAGTTATGTGAAGCATTTGGCGTTTGGCAATTAAAGAAATTTATGGGTAGAGAGTATATGGGTATCGTACGCTCAACTTTTATAATCAGCCCTGATGGGGATATTCTAAAATCATGGGACAAGGTAAGAGTTAAAAACCATGTTAATGAGGTGCTAGAAGCAGCTCAATCTCTATGATAAAATGGACTTTTTAGCAATTTAAATATCGACAGTTATGAATAAAGTTCAAGCAGCCAGCTGTAAAGCAACAAGCAATCTAGATGTTAGTATTCCTGATGTGCAAGGACGCAATATCGTTCTGTATTTCTACCCAAAAGATGCAACCTCAGGCTGCACCATAGAAGGTCAAGATTTTAAAGATAATCACGAAGCGTTTGTTAGTGCAAATACGGTTGTCTATGGCGCTTCAAAAGACAACATGGAAAGCCATGAAAAATTCAAAACTAAACAAGAATTTCCTTTTGAATTAATCTCTGATGAAGACGGTGCACTATGCGAGGCATTTGGAGCTTGGCAGTTGAAATCTAAAAATGGTGAAAAAAAGATGGGTATCGTACGCTCCACTTTTATTATCAATGCTGATGGAGATATTCTTAAACATTGGGACAAGGTTAAAGTTGCTGGCCATGTGGAAGAGGTTTTGGACTCGGTGCAAGCGCTATGAGTAACGTAGATTTTAATGAAGTTGATAAGTTTGCTGCGTTGGCATCTCGTTGGTGGGATAAAAACTCTGAATTTAAACCATTACACGATATCAACCCATTAAGACTAAACTACATCAAAGAGCGTTGCGACAACTCACTTGCAGGTAAAAATATTCTTGATGTTGGCTGTGGTGGTGGCATCTTAAGTGAGGCTATGGCTGCAGAAGGCGCTAATGTTACTGGTATTGATATGGCTGAGGCAGGACTAGAAGTTGCAAAGCTTCACCTGCTTGAATCAGGTCATCAAGTAGATTATCAGAAAATTCCTGTTGAAGAGCTAGCCAAAACACATGCAGGAAAATTTGACGTAGTAACTTGCCTGGAAATGCTTGAGCACGTTCCTGATCCGAGCTCGATTATTAAAGCCTGTGCAACACTGGTTAAACCAGGTGGGCAGATTTTTTTATCAACCATTAATCGCAATACTAAATCTTATTTATTTGCCATTATTGGTGCCGAATATATTCTTAAACTCTTGCCACAAGGCACTCATGATTGGGATAAATTCATCCAACCAAGCGAGATGGATGAATTTTCAAGACAGTCCGGGCTATCTCTTAGAGGCATGATTGGCATGACTTACAACCCGTTTACTAAAGTGTACAAGCTAGAAAATGATGTGAGTGTTAACTACTTATGCCACTATAAAAAGTAATAACTTTATTTGACCCTAATCATGGTTTTTTTTATGATTAAGTGTAAACTCTAAATTAACCATTATTTTTTTATAGTTGACTTATGAAAAAAATTATTGCAATGCTTTTAATGCTATCAGGCTTATCTGCTTACAGCTTATCCCCCAATGAAATGCTTGTCATTATTGGTGCTGTTAAATACTACAATGAAAATTGTGGTGGTCTAACCTATCAAGGCACCAGGCAAATGAACAAAGGACTTAAAAGATTTGACATGGACAATACTCCTGTGCCAATTCTTGAGCAAAATCAAATGGCCATAACTGGTTATAAAACTGCAGAAAAATTTGGCTGCGAAGGTACTAAACATGAAGCTATAAAAGTTGGATATGGACAATACATCAATTAAAAAACTGTGTTATATTCTCCAGACCTCTCTTGATCGTCTTCGCCCAATTCCAACACAACAAATGCCACAGCATTAAATTTCTCATCAGATAAACTTAAATGCGCATGTTTGATATTTTTACCCACTAAATATAAACGCAATTTCTCACTCGGAATAAAATAAGGCTTGCCACTATCATTATTACGAATAGTTAAATCTTGAAAACTAACAATTTTTCCAATACCTGTGCCAAGTGCTTTTGCAAATGCCTCTTTTGCTGCAAAACGCTTAGCACAATACGAAGCACTATCGCCTTTATTGGCAAACAATAACTGCTCATGGTCTGACAATACACGTCTAACAAATCCAGCTTTACTCTTACTTAGAATATGCTCAACACGCTCAATATTGATAATATCGGTACCGATGCCGTAAATCATGCTCTTACCCTTATCATCAGGTCTTTCATTTCTTGAGTGGCTTGTGCAAGACCTACAAATACCGCTCTAGCAATAATTGAGTGCCCAATATTTAATTCTACAATTTCAGGCAGTTGAGCGATAGCCGTAGTATTTTCCATGGTTAATCCATGGCCAGCATTAACTTGTAAGCCGATAGAATGCGCATAGCTTGCCATTGCTTTAATGCGTTCAAATTCTGCTTTTTGAGCCTCTCCAGAGGTGTCTGCATAATGCCCAGTATGCAGTTCAATAACAGGCGCGCCAGATTCTTTAGCTGCATCAATTTGATCTTTTTTCGCATCAATAAATAACGAAACAATAATATTAGACTCACCAAGCTGTGCGCACACATCAATCATTCTTGGGATTTGTCCAGCCACATCAAGACCGCCTTCAGTGGTAAGCTCTTCGCGCTTTTCTGGCACCAGGCAGCAATCTTCTGGTTTGATTTTTCCTGCAATGGCAATCATCTCATCAGTGGTTGCCATTTCTAAATTCATTTTGGTTATCAACTTCTGACGAAGAATTTCCACATCAGCATCCTGAATATGACGCCTATCTTCACGCAAATGCAAAGTAATACTATCTGCACCTGATTGTTCACACAATAGTGCACCTTCAATTGGAGAAGGGTAGTTTGTACCACGCGCTTGCCTAATGGTGGCAATGTGATCGATGTTAACGCCTAAATAAATACTCATAAGTTTGCTATTTGCTAAAAAATAATGATCGACTTTGCAAGGGCTTATCACCCAACAATGGTTTTAATCGTGATCGGTTTAAATCTCTACATACTCTCAACTGTTGTGGTTCAGGCATGTTATTCACATCATCAATCAGTAATTGATGAATTAATTTTCCTGATATTTTACCTGTAACACTTCTTGCAAAACCTTGCTGATGCTGATATTCATATAAAGCGTTTAAATCAATCTCTATACTAGCAACATCATAAGAGTGATCAACACCGTAACCCAACTCTTGCAGTAGACTATTTTCAAATAAACGCAACAACCAATGACTATAAGATGCTTCTATCGTATTTAATCGAGTAATAAAATTTTTATAAATGTCGAACAACTCATAATGAGCATCTTGTTCATGTAGCAACCTTGAGATAAGCTCATTAACATACATACCTAAAATAAGATTATCACCCTTGAGATGACGAGGTGTGTCATCCACCTCCCAACTTCTTAAACTTTTAAGATCACCCTTGCCACTATAAGATATTTTTAAGTGCTGAAAAGCCTGAATAGGTGTTTTGGATTTGCGCAGGCCTTGGCCAACTAGTCTAATTCTGCCATGCTCTAATGTAAAAAAATCAAGCAATAAAGAGGAGTCTTTAAAAGCCCTTCGGTGTATTAAAAAAGCCGACGTTAAATCGACTCTAGTCATATCCTAATGAAGCAAGTGAGCGCTTAGAGTCTGACCATCCAGTTGACACCTTAACCCAAAGTCTTAAAAACACCTTGCGATCCAAAAAGCCTTCAATACTGTGACGAGCCTCTGTACCAATGAGTTTAAGCATTTCACCCTTGTTGCCAATAACAATATTCTTCTGAGAGTCTTTTTCAACAAAAATACGCGCAGAGATTCTTTGCATTTTTCCGTCTAATTCGTATTGTTCAATTTCCACGGTTAAATCATACGGCAACTCATCATCTAGATGACGCATGAGCTTTTCTCTAATAAATTCTGCGACCACAAATTTTTCAGATCGATCAGTAATAAAATCTGCATCAAAAATCATGTTTTGCTCTGGAAGATATTTTAGTATCAATTCTCTTAATGCGCTAGTATCGCGCTTTTGAAAAGCTGATAATGGAAATATATCAGTCGGCTGATAAAGTTTTGCAATTTTTTCTAAAAACGGCAAAACAGCTTGAGGATTTGCCATTTTATCAATTTTATTAATACACATGACAACTGGCACACCAACCTCTGAGACATGCTCTAAAACACGAGCATCTTCTTTAGTCCATTTGCCCGCCTCAACCAGCCATAAAATCATATCAACATCTTTAATGCTAGAGCTTGCTGCTCGATTCATATAGGCATTAATAGCCTTTTTGTTACCAATATGCATGCCTGGTGTATCCACAAAAACCATCTGGTAATCATCGGTTGTGTCGATCGCATGAATACGATGACGTGTTGTTTGCGGACGATGAGAAGTAATGGAAAGCTTTTGACCAATAAGCTCATTCACCAAGGTTGATTTACCCACATTTGGGCGACCAACAACAGCAATAAATCCTGCTTGAAATTCCATTATCTTTTCTCCTTTAGCCTGTCTAGCAATAGTTGAGCACACATTTGCTCAGCGCGTTTAATACTTTTCGCATCTTGATCAATTTGAATATTTTGATCCGCAAGAAAACAATTAACCGTAAAAACAGCATTATGATCTTTACCTACTGTTTGAGTTAATTTATATTTTGGCAATGCGTTACTGCGCTTTTGCAAATACTCTTGAAGCTGCGTTTTTGGATCTTTAAGAGAGTCGTTAGGATTGATATTATCCAACAGTTCTTTAAATAAATCCAGAATAACAATATTAATAGTTTCAAAATCAGAGTCTAACAATATCGCACCAAAAATCGCCTCAACAGCATCTGCTTGAATAGATTCACGCCTATAACCGCCACTCTTTAACTCTCCAGAGCCCAAGATTAACTCATCTGATAAATTTAGCATTAAGCCAAATTTAGCTAAGGTTTGCCCTCTCACCAAATGCGACCTAAGACGTGACAACTTACCCTCTTCAACCTGTGTAAAACGCTTGTAAAGCTCTCGTGAGATCACTAAGCCCAAAATACTATCGCCCAAGAATTCTAGGCGCTCGTTATTTTTCTTGCCAATGCTACGATGAGTCAAGGCAAGCTCAAGTAAAGATAAATCTTTAAATTGGTAGTTTAATTTTTGTTGTAATTTTTCCATCTATAATGACGCAATATTAATTGTTAACCTGGTTTATATGTTTTGGCAAGAAGACTCTAAAGAAGAACATTTTACGCTTCCTGAAACCATTCAAGAGGCCAGCTTTAAAATCCAATCAAAAATACTACCAATGGATCATAGTTTTTTATTAGCCCAAGCGCTTATAAAACATCTACCTTGGCTAAAAGAGATTAATGCAGGCATTCACGATATTAGTGTTGCTGATGGCAATGGCTGGGAACAAAGTAAAGAAGGTGGCTTTTATTACCCCTCAAAACGCTCTAAACTCACTTTACGCATTACTAACAACCATTTGAAAGATGTAGAGTCTCTAGCAGGAAAAACGCTCAATCTGGGCGAGTATCAAATTAAAGTGGTTAAATTCATTAATTCAAAATTATTAAGTGATATGCCGGTTTTATTTGCTAAGCAAGTGGCTTGTGATCAAAATATGAGTGAAGATGATTTTTTACAACAATGCTTTTCTCAATTATCCGAACTCGGTATTGAAGTTAAAAAAATGATGGCAGGACTCGAACGCTCTATTCAAACAGATTCCGGTGTTATTCACACCAGATCTCTTATGCTAGCTGATCTTAAAAAAGAAGAATCTGTACGTTTACAAGAAAAGGGCTTGGGTGATCATCGCTTACTAGGTTGTGGATTATTCATCCCTCAAAAAGGCATTGAAACTATCGACAACTAGCAAATGCTTGCACATCGTCTGGTTTTAAGCTTACAATTAATTCTATCTAAAAAAAACTCTGGGGAGAGGTTATGCGCGTTTTAATATTGATTTTTTCTTTATTTCTTACTCTTTCATCAAGTGCAACTCAACATGCCACAGAAGGTGAATATCTAGGCGCCAAAATTGTAGATGAATTGCCAGATTGGTTTAAAGCTACATTTATGGATTTTTCTGAAGATCTTGAAGAGGCTACCGATGAAGGTAGACATGTAATGATCTATTTTCATCAAGATGGCTGCCCTTATTGTGCCAAACTGGTTGAGGATAACTTTCACGATGAAAAGCTAATAGCTAAATTACAAAAGAATTTTGATACAATTGAAACCAATATGTGGGGGGATCGCGAGCTAACCGACTGGGAGGGTAACGATTACATCGAGAAGGAATTTTCAACCAAAATGAAAATTCAATTCACCCCAACCATTGTCTTTCTAAACCCCAAAGGTGAAACGCTACTTCGCTTAAACGGCTACCAACCGATTGATAAAATGCATGCAACTCTGGATTATATTTCCAATAAGACTTATCTAAATCAATCCTACGCCAGCTACATAAACAGCCTTAAGCAAAACAAATCTGGAAAACTTAATGCGCATGCTATTTTTGAATCCAGCCCACACATGCTTGCTCGAAGCGCAGCCCTACCCGCACAAAAGTACTTGGCGGTATTTTTTGAAGAACCCAATTGCCAGACCTGTAACGACTTTTATAAAAATTTAATGCCTTTAAAAGACACCCAAGATTATTTAAGTCAAATGCAAGTGGTTCGTTTTAATGCGCTGTCTGACGAAAAACTCATCGCTCCTTCTGGAAAACGCACTACTGCCAAAGATTGGTATGAAGAGCTAAGGCTTACTTACAAGCCTGCAATTGTTTTCTTTGATAAACAAGGTGAAGAGATTATTAGAAGAGATGCTTTCTTTAAGGCTTATCACTCCCATGGCATCATGACTTACGTCCTTACAGGTGCTTACAAAACCCAATCAAACTTCCAGCGTTATCTTGAGCACAAATCGGATGAATTAAGAGAGCAAGGAATTACAGTTGATCTTTGGAAATAAAACCATTAAGAGTTACTTAACCGAGTGGTGATATCCAAACTGTGATGAAAAATGACTAATTGTTGAATCTATATTAACACCCTCTCCAGATATCATTGCAATTAACATTACAGCCAGCATAAACATTATCGCAAGAATTGCAATGGCAACAATAGAGGCCAAGGTCCATTTAACAATAAACCATACCATGTTCCAAAATGGCATTTTGATACTGGTTATTTTTATTTCGTCACTCATAACACAAAGGTCTAAACTTTTTTAACAAACTCAGATTTAAGCTTCATCGCCCCATGTCCAGGGACTTTGCAATCAATATTATGATCACCATCGCATAGGCGAATATTTTTAACCTTGGTGCCAACTTTAACGGCATTAGAAGTGCCTTTAATTTTAAGATCTTTAATGACTGTTACCGTATCACCATCAACAAGCACATTGCCGTTAAAGTCTTTAACCACCTTTTCTCGATCTACAAGATCATCGGCTGAAAACTCATAAGCACACTCAGGACAAATCAATAAATTTCCATCTTCATAGACATATTCAGAATTGCATTTTGGACAGTTGGGTAGGTTCATATTTTTTTCCTTTATAGATGAACAACACCTGAGCAGGCCTTGCCTGCTCAGGAAGAAGCTAAACAGTAAACGGGTATTTAATTGGCTCGTAATGTTCATAGCCTACTAACTCAAAATCATCCATGGTTACCCAAGTTTCAAGATCTTCAAGGGTTTTTATTTCAGGATTAATTTTTAAACTTGGCAAAGCTAATGGCTCACGATCAACTTGCTGGTTTTTAAAGATTTCCACCTGATTTTCATACAGATGAACATTAGACAAATGATGACGCATTTTTTTGGCTTTTTTGCCGGTAATTTGTGCAGTGATCATGAGTAAAAATGCCACTTGAAAATGATTAAATGGCTGGCCTAACGCATAATCTGATGAACGCTGATAACTCTCTAAATACAGATCATCACCGAGTAAATTAAAATGATGCGTATGCATACACGCTGGTAAGCAAGCACGATGAATTAAATTTGGATGGTTAAAAGTCATAATCTCACGGCGATCGTCCACACCATTGGATAAATCAGTAACGATCTTTTTGTATTGATCGAGAGGCTCATCATCTTCAATGCCAGGAAATGCTCGCCCTATTACACCGTAACACATACCCATATCATCTTCACCCTTGCGATACGGATTATCAAGCCATGCTTGATTATCATTTGCGTTAGCATTCCAAGTGTTGCAGCCAATTTCTCTAAATTGCGCAGCATTATCATAGCCACGAATATAGCCTAGCATTTCAGCAATGGCCGATTTCCAAAATAGTTTCTTGGTGGTAACCACAGGCACAGTGCCATTTGACAAGTCATGCTCAAAAGTTGCACCAATAATAGCGAGTGTTTTTTGTCCAGTGCGTGCATTTGAAAGCCAGACGCCTTCATCTAAAATTCGCTTTCCGATGTCAATATATGCTTTCATGTTTGTTTGTTTTGTAAAGTAAATAAATACCAAGCACAATCATTGGCAGACTTAATATTTGACCCATGGTTAGCCAGTCAAAAGCAAGATAACCCAACTGCACGTCTGGCACTCGAACAAATTCAATTATAAATCTAAATAAGCCGTAGAAAATCAAGAATAAAGCGGAAACTGACATCAGTGGACGCGGCTTGTTGCTAAATACCCAAAGAATAATAAATAGCACCAAACCTTCTAAAAATGCCTCATACAATTGCGACGGATAACGAGCAACACCCTGCTCTTGAATAGTCATGCCCCAGTTACTAGTAGTTACCTTGCCCCAAAGCTCACCATTGATAAAATTACCCATGCGACCAAAGCCCAGGCCAAGTGGCACCAGTGGCGCAACGAAATCCATGGTGGCAAAAAAAGTTTTATTGTATTTACGATTAAATAAATACATTGCCAAAAGCACACCTAAGAAACCACCGTGGAATGACATACCGCCACCTTGAATGGCAAAAATAGATAATGGATCAGATAAGAAATTAGGCAGGTTATAAAACAACATATAACCTAAACGACCCCCAACAATAACACCAATAGCGCCGTAAAAGATTAGATCTTCAATTTGCTGAGCATTCCAGTTGTCAAGATGTTTGGCGCGATAATTAGCCAAAGCATAGGCTGCCACAAAAGCTGCAAGATACATCAATCCATACCAATAAATTTGAACAAAGCCAAAATCTATTGCAATGGGGTTAATGTTAGGATAAATCATGAATAGTAAAGATGGTGCGCTCGAGGTGATTTGAACACCCGACATTTGGCTTCGGAGGCCAACACTCTATCCAGCTGAGCTACGAGCGCATAATTAAACGAAAGCAGCGAAACAGTCTTTTTTATGACTAAATATCTTCAGCCGTACAAAATACAGCTTGCATATTGGCAACCAATTTAAGAATTTTGGCATCTTTCACCTTGCACAAAATTTTGTTACCATCACGTCTTGATTCGATAATATCTTTAGTTCTAAGAATATCAATATGCTGAGAGATATTTGACTGAGAAGAGCCTACCTGCTTAACAATTTCCAACACTGGAAGCTCATCATTTTTCAGTGCGCATAAAATTTTAAGACGCAATGGATGTGCCATAGCCTTTAAGGCTTTAGTGGCCTTTTCAATATCTTCATCTTTCTCTAGTAAAGTCATATCACTCATAATTTCTTCTCGTGTATTTGAACGGTGATTAAAGTCTGCCTAGCATACCGTATAAGCCATATCTTCTTAACTTAATTAAAACCATTTTTTGGTAATAGTTAATCAAACTGTCATTGTTTAAGACCACATCAGCAATTTTCCAAGACTGGTCAGCTGTTTGATGAAAAACTAAATCTATAAACATGCCGTATGAATAATAACCATTCACTTTAAGTTTAACCGCAATAGAACCACCAATCATTGGTCTGGCTGAAATAAACTGAAAAGAAGTAGAACGTGTTTGAGTTAGTCTTGACAATAATGAAGTAATAATATTTTGTTTAATTTTATTTGAAAAATATGCTTGCTCTTCAGCACCTAATCGTAAATTACTAACCAGCATAACTTCATTAGAAATATGATCAAAATCAAACAATGGTGCCACTTCTGTTTTAATTAACACGCCAATAAGCTGAGGAGAATAAGTAGCAACTGTGGTTAGCTGATTTAACTTAACAATGGCAGATTGAATGGTTTTAACAGGACCTTCTGGCTTTGCAGCCTCTTCTACTACTGCAACTTGATCAGTGTTTTCTACTGCTAATTCTACAGTTTGATTGCTTTGAGGTGCTTGAGATTCTTCAACTTCACCTTGTGCAAAACTTAATGTTGATAACAATAATAAAAAAGCCAATGGCGCCACGTTCAATCTTCTCATTTTTTCTCCATTTAATAAAAACAAAACCAAGTAAAATTTCAAATAATAATTCTTGTTTTCATAGTATTATATTTAAACTTCGTATAAGCAAATAACTATATTATGACTTTCTTTAATTTTTTTAAATATTCGCTATTTTTAGCACTTTTTACTACTCTTTTTACAATCCCTTCTCAAGCCTTTGCTAAAACGGCTGCCGAAGAGCAAAGACTAGAAGCGTTCTTTAAAGATCTTGAAGCTTTCACAATAGTTTTTAGTGACATTAAGCAACTATATGTTGAGGATGTTGATAATAAAGAATTGTTCAACAATGCTATTAAAGGTATGGTCAGTGGCCTTGATCCTCATTCAGTATATCTAGAACCTAAAGAGCAAAAAAATCTCATGGAAAGTGCTTCTGGCAAGTTTGGTGGCCTAGGTATTGTAATTAGCAAAAAAGATGATGGCATTCAAGTTGTCTCTCCTATTGATGACACACCCGCTTACAAGGCTGGCATTCAAGCAGGCGATTTAATTATAAAAATTGGTGACAAACCTGTTCCCGGCATGACACTTGAAGATGGTGTGGATCTAATGCGTGGCGAGCCTGGAACCAATGTAAATATTACCATTTTAAGAAAAAATCAAAAACCTTTTGCTGTTGATATTACTCGTGAAATTATCACTATCGTTACTGTTAAAGGCTATTTGCTTGAAGAAAATATTGGTTATATTCGTGTATCAAGTTTTCAAGGACCAACAGCAGGATTACTTAAAGAAACCGTCGCTAAACTGGTTAAAGAAAATGGCGGATATTTAGAATCCTTAATTCTTGATTTGAGAAATAACCCGGGTGGCGTGTTAAATGGTGCAGTAGATGTCTCTAATTTATTCATTGATAAAACAGGATTAGTGGTTTACACCGAAGGCCGCATCCCTAGTTCAAACTTAAAATTCAAAACTGAGCGTGGTGATATTATGCTCGGTTCGCCAATTGTTGTATTGATCAATGAAGGTTCAGCCTCAGCTTCTGAAATTGTTGCTGGCGCTTTGCAAGATCACAAACGCGCCATTATTATGGGTAGCACTTCTTTTGGCAAGGGCTCGGTACAAACAATCATTGAATTAGAAGACGGTTACGGGCTAAAGGTTACCACTGCACGCTACTACACACCAAGTGGAAGATCTATTCAAGCCAAAGGCATTGTGCCTGATATTGAACTTAAAAATATCAGCCTAGAAAATGAGAAAGAAAAGTCTATTATCGACATCAAAGAAAATGATTTGACCGGCCACTTAGAGCAAGAAAATCCTAATGACATGTCTGAGAAAGAAATCATCAAAGCGCAAGAGGAAAGTCAAGAAGTGCTTAATAAAAAAGCCATTGAAATCCTTAAAAAGGATTACTTTGTACATGAAGCAACCAACCTACTTAAAGCATTAACGGTTTTAGGTAAATAACAGGGAAGCTTACTATGGCAATAACGCTTGCAATTGCAAATCAAAAAGGTGGTGTTGGCAAAACGACGACCGCTGTTAATTTGAGTGCAGCGTTAAAAGCCATTAAAAAACGTGTTCTTTTAATTGATATTGATCCACAAGGCAATGCTACCATGGGTTGTGGCGTGGATAAATACATGCTTGAAAACTCAATTTGTGAGCTTCTTCTAGGTGAATGTAATATTAATAAAGCCATTGTTCATGTTGATGAATCAGGTATTGATGTGCTAGGCTCGAATACCGATCTAATTGCTGCTGAGGTTGCACTTCTACGTGGACATAATTCTGAATTTAAACTTAAAAATGCCATTAATTCTGTTGCCAGTAACTATGATTATGTAATTATAGATTGCCCACCATCACTTAATATGCTTACCATTAATGCATTTACTGCTGCTGACGGTATTATCATTCCCATGCAGTGCGAATATTATGCATTAGAAGGATTGAGTGCACTCATGCAAACCATTGAAAAAATCAAATCAACCACTAATCCAGATCTTGAAATTACCGGATTAGTAAGAACCATGTACGACACGCGCAACAACCTTTCTAATGAAGTTTCTTTACAATTACAACAATACTTCTCACACAAGGTGTTTAAAACTATTGTGCCTAGAAATGTAAAGTTAGCAGAAGCGCCAAGCTTTGGTCAAGATGCAATTAGCTATGCTCGATCATCCAAAGGCGCAATTTCCTATATCTCCTTAGCTAGTGAAGTGCTAAGAAAAACATCAATTAATTAATTATGGCAAAAACCTCAAAACTAGGTCGTGGACTGGATATCTTATTAGGTCAAGTAAACACAAGTAACAATAACTCTGATGACAGTGGCATGAAAATGCTAGATGTTAATAATCTTCAGCGTGGTAAATTTCAACCTAGGGATGATTTTGATCCGGAAGCGCTTAACGAATTAGCTGCGTCAATCACCTCGCAAGGTGTTATTCAGCCATTGGTTGTTAGAAAGGTTACTTACGATAAATATGAAATCATTGCTGGAGAGCGTCGCTGGCATGCTGCTCAAATTGCAGGATTAAACGAAGTGCCTGTTATTATTCGAGAAATTGATGATCAAGTTGCGCTTGCTATTGGATTAATTGAGAATATTCAGCGCGAATCTTTAACACCGCTTGAAGAGGCTAAAGCACTTTTACAATTAATTGAAGATTTTAAAATGACGCATGAAGAAATCTCTAGTGTTGTGGGTCGTTCACGCTCTAGCGTTAGCAACCTTATTCGCCTGCTTCAACTAAGTAAAGGTGCAAAAGAACTGTTAGGACAAGGAAAAATAGAAATGGGTCATGCTCGATCTCTTCTTTCTTTGACAGAGGACGATCAATTAATGGTGGCCAATCAAGTGGTTGCGAAATCTTTATCTGTGCGACAAACAGAAGAATTGGTTAAGCGTATATTAAACCCAAAATCAAAAGCAACAACCACTATTGAACCACATATTTCAGAACTAATGAAGGCGTTGTCACAAAAGCTAGATTCTAAAACTGAAATTAAAGCAACTGGCGACAAAGGAAAAATCATCATTCATTATAAATCTGAAGATGAGCTAAAAAATATCTTAAAGCATATTAATTAAATTTCTTTAATGAGTGGCTTTTTTATAAGCTACCCTTCTAGTCAAACTTACCAACGCGCTCTAACTTAATAGAGTCATCGTAGTGCATCCAAATACCGAACGCCCTACCAATAATGTATTTTTCTGGAACAAAGCCCCAGAAGCGTGAATCACTACTACGAGATCGGTTATCACCCATTACAAAATAATGTCCTTCTGGAACGGTTGCCTTAACACCTCTAGAATGCTGATTTGGATCCAGAAGAATGTCATGTGGATTATTACCCAGTAATTCACGTTTATGTTTGAAGCCCGTCATATCTTTACCGGATTCAACACCTTGATAATCCTTAAAGTCTTCGTATTTAATTTTCTCATTATTAACACGCAAGTGATCCGCATGATAAACAACCGTGTCACCTGGAATACCGACAATACGCTTAATAAAGTCTGCACCTTGGTATTTAGTATTTTTTTCATAATTAGGATAGCGAAATACAATTACATCTCCCTTTTCAGGCTTTTTAAATTCAATAATTTTTTTATTAAGAATAGGAATACTAACGCCATAATCAAACTTTGACACCAAAATAAAATCACCCGTTAACAAAGTTGGCATCATCGAGTTTGATGGAATTCTAAAAGGCTCAATAACAAACCCTCTCAACATAAATACCAAAAGCAATACCGGAAAAAATTCAGCCGACCACTGCACTATTTTTGGACGACTTGCATATTTCTCGCTTTTGTTAAAACGCAAAAACATAACAAAATACACGAACTTAGCGAAGCCTTTTTTATCAGGCGTTGGATGAGATGAGTCTGACGATTTATTAAAGAATAAATGATCAAAACTAACAATTACAAAAGCCGTAATTAAGAATAAAGCCAAATACGATGAAACGTCCCAAGCAAAGAAAGGAGATGCATTTTCAAGTGTCATAATAATATCCGTACAAAAAAAAGGTAAAGCAAAACGTTGTTATTATATAATAACTTCTTTTTATAGTTTTTCACATTGGAGGAAATACAATGGCATTAGCAGATTTAGAAAGAGACGCTCACGGTTACTTAGTAAACTTAACGGATTGGAACGAGGATATTGCTCAAGAAATTGCAGCAGAAGAAGGTGTTGAGCTATCCGCCGATAGCTTTAAGTTAATCAACTTCCTACGTGAAGAGTACATTAACAATAATGCTAACCAGCCTAACGAACGCAACATGGTTAAAGGCTTAAAAGCTGACTGGGACGGTAAATTAGGCACAAAAGAATTATATGCTTTATTCCCTAAAGGTCCTGCTAAGCAAGCGGGTAAAGTTGCCGGTCTTCCAGAGACTAGACGTAAAGGTGGTTACTAAGCACTAAGCTTTTTAACTCATAAAAAAGGCGCTCACTGAGCGCCTTTTTTATTGCTCTTAAACCTTAGCTAAACTTCGATAATACTCATACCTGCTGAATTTGCCAATTCGACAAAATTAGGAAAAGAAGTCATTACATTATCCACGCCGTTAATTTCAATCGGATAATCACATCTTAATGATGCAACTGCAAATGACATTGAAATTCGATGATCATGATGCGATTCAATTATTGCTGCTGGCTGTTTAAATTTACCACCTTGAATTTTAATACCGTCTTCTAACACCTCATTTTCAATGCCTAAAATATTCAAACCATCTGCCATAACCTGAATACGATCTGATTCTTTAACTCGTAATTCTTTTGCACCAGTTAATATGGTTTCTCCTTGTGCGCAACTGGCAGCAATAAATACCGCTGGGAATTCATCAATGGCTAATGGCACCAAATTTTCAGGAATGTGAATACCTTTTAGTTGACTACTACGAATATGTATATCAGCCAATAATTCGCCACCAATTTCACGTTCGTTTAATAGACTTAAATCTGCACCCA
>ERZ1046740.1011-NODE-1011-length-21140-cov-16.907565_pt1 | contig 21140 bp, 44 predicted proteins | sample MGYA00383093_ERZ1046740 | MGnify/ENA primary metagenome ERZ1046740 (study PRJEB29581, sample SAMEA5548363) | metagenome | biome: marine; feature: coastal; material: water | depth 25 m | study: Short-term variability in the microbial, nano- and picoplankton... | reverse complement strand
TTGAGAAACTGAAAGAATATATCTCCATGGAACCCCTTTTCGAAGAACTTTAATTAGTATATTATTAAAATATTTTTAGAATTTAGTTGTATATAACAAAATAATTATTATCTTTGTCAGTATAAAGGTAAAAATTATATATCATGACAATTAAAGAAATTCAATTCGAACCCCATCAAGCGGGTGGATTCAAATCCAAAACCAACATTAAAGACAATATAGATATCTCCATTGTATGTGGTCAGTTTTTCTACTGCTCACCGAGAGTTAACCTATCAGACCCACTTGAGTACGATTCTTACGAGATTGCCATTTTTAAAGATGGCGAGTTCACAAGGGAATTCTATGACGAGTTTCATAGTGATGATGTTGTCGGATATATAAGTGAAGATGAAATTACAAGTTTAATTAATAAAATAAAAAAATCATGATACCAAAATTCGAAGATTTAAATCCAAAACTACAAGGGTTCGTAATAGGTGTGGGAGTTACACTACTTACGGTTTTTACCACAGGCATATACTTAACAAATTTTTAAAATGACATTATTTAATAATCTTAGATACAAAATATTCTGTGATATGGATGGTGTCCTTGTCGATTTCGAGAAGGGTTACTTTGAACTCACAGGTTTAGACATATCAGGTCAGTGGCACACCACACCTGAATTTTGGAACCCCATAAATGAAAAGGGTCAAGAGTTTTGGTACCATTTAGAGTGGATGAAGGACGGTAAAAAGTTATGGTCGTATATTGAAGAATACTATCCCGTACTATTGTCCTCCCCATCTCGTAACGGATACGGATCGAGAAAAGGTAAGAACTCTTGGGTTAATAGAGAGCTACCGGGGGTACCACTTCTATTAGAATACTCAAACAATAAAAAGAAATATGCGGGTGAAGATTGTATATTGATTGATGATAGAGAATCAAACATAGAACAATGGATATCTAACGGTGGTATAGGTATCTTACACAAAGACTTTAGTACCACCGTAGTTGAACTACAAAAATTAGGATTATGATGAATAACACAAATAGTTTTCAAGCAAATACAAATGGGTCGTCAATAGACAAACCATCACAGTGGATAAGAATACAGTGGTTGGTGTTGGCCGTGGGTGTAACATACTTTTCACCAGAACTTGGTTTAATTCCTTTAGTTGTGTGGTTATACTATGCTATTGATTTATACTTTTGGTCATGGACCTATACCTCAGACTCTATTATTGAGAAAAGGGGAATACTGAATGTGAATACGGAAGAGATACAATACTTTAGAATAAAAGATGTACAACTGTACCAGCCATTCCTTTATAGATTAGTTGGTTTATCTAAGATCATTTTAATCACCTCAGATGCAACAAAACCCACAATAGTACTTGATGGTATTATGGATGGAGAAGGTAAACGAGAGATGTTTAAAACGTTCGCCCTGAAGTCAAGAAGGTCTGAAGGTATACGTGAATTTGATATTAGATAAAAATTTATGTATATTTATTATGAAACAGGTATTAACCATGATTTATTTAAGTTCGGTTGACTCGTACTATGATCAACAAACAGGTCTTGTTTATGTATGTAAATCAAAATCATGTAGGGACACTAATGAAGGTTTAATACTAAAAGAGATGAAGGAACAATGGTGGGATAGTCTCACATCTTCAGATCTGTCGAGGATTCACTTAGATGGAGGTTTATATTAAATTAAATAAAAATGTTTGAATATCTCTTTAATTTATTATTAGGTGGGAGTTTTTTCCTGATCGTTATATTCTTAATTAAGAGTATTAAGGGTGGTAAAAACAAATAACCACTAGTATTTTTTAAAATTTATTAGTATTTTGTTGGTATATTCAAAAATATTCTTATCTTTGTATAAGAATAAAAATAAAATATTATGAAAAAGTTAATTTTAATGATCGTCTTAGGGGTATCTTTTACCTCTTGTGTTGAAACTAAAGAAGTACCTAAATGTCAAAGTACTGAGGTTGTGTCTGTGGAAGACCCGAACAAAGAATGGTTTGAACTTATGGATAGAAATGATGGTGTACAATACTACTGGTTTAAGGATAAATACTATACTGAAACTCAGATGGATTCAATAAATCAAGTTATAAATGATCTAATTACAAAACAAATGATTGAAGAGTTAGATTCTATTTCTCAACTTTCTCAATAGGGTTACCACATAAATCCGTTTCTATTAAAGTAACTTCACTTAAATCACCTCTTGCAATAGAAACCGAAGGGTATCCACTATATCTATTACCACTTTCACCCTCTTTTTTTATTCTAACGTAAGGCACATCACTATGAGATCCAGTACTGTAGTACTGTTTAAATTGACCTGAAGGACCTACTAAAGGTACCATGGAAAGAGTTATTTTATTCTGATTACCTTTACCCTTTGCAAAAATTTCTTTAGCCAAGGCAGTATCAATTTTAAATGTTTGTGTTCTTTTACCTCCTATTACTTTATCTGAAGTTCTACCAGCTTGACTAGTTATTTTGTTATGAAGATCAACGTTAGGTTGTTGTATATTTTTCGCGTCAAACTCGAATGACATACCAAGATCTACTTTTTTCATATAGTATTTGTATTGTGAGGTGTTAATAGGTGAGACAGTATCCTTACTTGCCGTTACCATTTTCTTTAGGTAATCCTCATCAAAAATATCATTACCCGAATATGTCAGTTGGTTTGGTTTGTTTTTTCTGTAGTAAGATTTTACAAGGTCTTTATACGCTGAGTATCCACCAATCTCTCTAATTGTCTTTCCGTCAAATTTATATCCGTCCATCCATTTTCTTTCACTTGTTGGACCGTTTTTAGGATCTTTTATCCATGTCTTAAATTTTGTCGTTTCTCTCTGTATCGCAATAGTAACTTGATTCTTATTGATGTTAGCAATACGACCCTTTACATTATTTAACACGTCAGGATTAACTTTAGTGGGAGGTAATCCTTTTACATCATAGGTTCCATTATTTAAGTTAGCTATACCTAATGGAACCTTATTCATTAGTAATTGGAATATTGCTTGATCACAAGTATGTCCTTTATCTTTTATCCAACCTATCATAACTTCTAACCCAATTAGACACTCACTCTGACTTGTTGCGGTTACTTTTAATCTAACAAATTGTTCTGGGGTGTATTTAGGATCCTTAGGATTATCTTTACCTCTAACATACGGTGTGGCACCCACTATTGTTTTAGGTTTTGAAATTTCAGGGTATGTAAACGACATTCCCGCGTTTTCTAATTTTTTAAAGAAGTCATTTAAATAACTAACCATAGATGTACCCCTTTTGGTTGATAGGTAACCTTCTGGTACTGGCTTACCTCCTGATTCATTATCTGCGTTTGTTACCTTAGATTCTCCCGCTTCAACCTGAATAGTTAATTTAGTTTGAGGGTTTGATCCTAAGAATTTTTGAATAACCGACATTTGGTTATTTAAGTTCTGGATCTGTTTACTTGTCATTTTCCAATAACCCGATCCCCAAACAGAATTAAAATTAACCGTTTCTGTTTTTGTAATTGGATTAAAACCAACAGATTGTTCGTTAACTAATTTATAGTTACTTATTAGTTTCTTAATCTGATTTTCTTTAAGGTGTATTTTCATAATATTACGATATTACTATAAATATCATAAAAAATATAATAAATTTATTTTGGTATATCAACTAGTATTATTATATTTGTGGTCTAAAACGTTAAAAAAGTCATTATGAAAACAAGTAATTTAAAATTTTTAGTACTAATCACACTTTTCTTTATATTTTCTTGCCAGAAAGAAGAGTTATTTGTTCAAGAAGATATTTTTGTTGAGGAAATTGTAGAACCTTTATCTATAGAAGGTGGTGAATATTTGGAGGTACCCGAATATCTATCTACACCTATAAATGGTTCAGAATTAATTGTACCTGTTGTTATAATTAATTGGGTACCATCACCAGATGGTATTGTAGTTAATGATAGTATCACGTTAGTTGGTGGTAATATGGACTGGGGTAATGAGGTTAAAACAGGTATGAAGGTCTCCACCGTGGATCAGTGGAACCTATCTAACAATATGAAATTGAAATATTCTATAGAAGAAGGTTCTAAATTCAGGGGGTATGATAATCCTAATGAATTACCTTATGTGGGTATCGAAGTCGTTAAATATATTAATATATATAATATGCCACTCGTAAATCCAAATGACGGTATTCAAAGTAGTGACACAGAGATTCCTGATTACGATACTTTATTTCAAAATATAGGTATGGAAGAACTCGTCAATGTTTATGGGGTAAAGGAGGTTTGGATGAATTGGACCAACTATAAAGGTAATCTTTGGATACCCGAATCTAACATGTCTAGTCCTGTTAGTGGGGACATATCCAATAGTTACAAAAGACAAGATGATTTACCTATCTATAATAACACCTATGTGGTCTACGCTACCTCTTTTGATAGGTGGTTTGCCGAGGCGATACACTGTAGAGGTCATCAAATTGAAGCACAACTATCTCATCTAAACAACACGTTTTTTTGGCAAGATTTTGTTGGGTACCCACATGGAGAACCACAACCATATTACCAAGGAGGACGAGTAGGTAGTACTCATTACACACCTAACTCTGTATCTGATTATGATTATGATAATACCGACCTAATAATGTCAGATATAGGTGATTGGAACCCCGACCATCAAGGACATAAGGAACATGTAAATAATAGTACTTGGAAATACTCGAGACAAGTACCGTTTACATACCCAACAGTTATTGATCACGATAGATGGGATGCACATTCTAAATCACCCGTAGGTTCTGACCCTCAAAGTGGGTGGTTAATATATTGGTTTCAATCTATCCCATCTAAAGACAATGGAATAAAATATCAAGGTGAGGATGGTTCTGAAATATCGATAACAAATTGGTGGGATTTATATTATAATTGGGATTCCACTATCTCAAACGAAAAAAAATTATATAATTAATTTTAGTATATTCCAAAAAAAATTAGTATATTTGTGTTAATAACAAAAAAAAGTAAAAGATGAAGACATTAGTAATTCACCCCAATGACAGAAGTACATGGTTCTTAGATGTTGTTTATAAAAACATCAAAGACCTAACCTTAGTAACGGGTAATGTAAGTAGAAACGAAGTAAAATCAATGATAAGAGATCATGATCGTGTTATGATGATGGGACATGGGTCACCAGGTGGTCTGTTTAGTGTTGGTCAGTTTCCTTCTCAATCTAATAACGGTTACATTATTGATAGTGAGATGGTAGAACTTTTAAAAGAGAAGGACAATTCTATATTCATATGGTGTAACGCCGATCAGTTCGTTGAAAAACACGATCTAAAAGGTTTTTATACGGGTATGTTTATTAGTGAAGTGGGTGAAGCAATGTATTGTGGGTTACCTAAAACGAGACAACCTGAAGTGGACGAATCTAATTTCTCCTTTGTTGAAATCATGGGAGAATGTATAGACAATGACTCAACTACCATACACACTATCGCCAAAGAAAAATATGGGGAGTTAGTTGGTACAAACCCTGTGGCAAAATACAATCACGAACGTTTATATCTAAATCAATAAGTTATGGTATCTGAATGTTGTGGAGCCACTGAGTGGATTGAAGGTTCAAATAGATGTGGTGATTGTAAAGAGTGGTGTGAATTTGTTAACGAAGAATAGAGATTAGTATGGAATGGTATTTAGAGACAGATATGATGATTGCGTACCTAGCGGTCGCTATCGGTATCATAGGATTATTATTACAGAATGGATACGGATATAATCCGAAACTTAGGGATATGGAAGATCCTCATATTATGGATGCCATAGATTCCTTTGGAACAATGATGAGTAATATCTATTCTTTACCACCAGTTAAAATAGTAATTGAAGACCTAAGTAATGAAAGTGCGGTTTACACGGATGATCCTATTGAGGCGTGTTTTATGCCTAAAGACAAAAATGGATCAAGAATAATTATTGACTTAGAGAGATTAAAAAATAATGGTTGGAACCTAAGTACCTTATGTTCTGTTGTGATTCATGAGTATACTCATTACTACGACTGTTCCCTATTCGATGATCATAGAGATTGGTTAAAAGATTATGAATCTAACCCATGGCACTATGAATTACGTTCTAAACAATCTGAGAAAAATTATACAAAAACACTTATGAAAGAATATTGTGAACTTACTAAACAAACTAATAGTTTGTAAACTCACTAAAAAATAAACTATATGGCAAAGTATAAATTAGAGATGTATGGGTGGGAAGTTGAGTCAACAGGACATTCAATTACAGATGAACAGGTAAAATCTATTGAAGATTTAATTAAAACTAAGGGTGTTGATGAACTATGGGAAGTTCGTTTCGACCTTGAAGATGAGGGGATAATTGAGGATCTTTATAATCCTGATTTATGGCACGTATCAAGAGCATCAGATAACGGTGGGTTATGGTTTGTTGTAAATGATGAGAACGATAAAGAGGTCTTGACTTTCAATGGTGAGGACATGAATGATTTTTACGAAGTGTTAGGTGATGATGCCGATGAAGTACCATATGAAGGGTACTTAGCAATACCTGGTGAAGGTGACAAATCAAAGGTAGAAAATATATTTGTAACCTTTGACGAAAATAAAGGTGGTGTAGCTGAGTTCGAACCTTTTGAATCAGATACAGTACCAACTGCGAAAGACTTCTGTTATCAAAGTGGCGACATTGGAACACCTGAAGGTGATTGGGATTTTGTCTCTAAAGTATTTTTTAGGGGTAAAGAGTTAGAGGTTTATGATCACTTAGATAATCGTGGTAAGTCATCCACAGTCGAAATTTACCGTAAAAACAAACCTACAATTTCATAAACGGTTGATTAATTCAAATTATTTATCTATATTTTAAAAAAAGTATAGTATGGATAGTAATGAATTTGTAATATGGTTAAGAGGTTTCGTTGAAGCGTCAGGTACTGAATTAAGTGTCACTCAACTAAGTACCGTAAAAAATAAATTAGAGACCGTAACTGAGGTTGAGTGTGGTTATAGTAACCCATTAATACCTCCAACTTATTCTCCACCTACTATCTCACCAAACACTCCTTTTGACACTCCAAACAAAATATGGTGTTCCACAAATACGGGAGGAGTTGATTTTAACCAATAAAAAATTTAAATTATATGATTAGAACCGCAGAATGTGTATCCCCAATGCACCCAGACAAGATGTGTGATAGAATTTCGGACACATTATTAGATCTACACTTAGAACAAGACCCTAACTCACGGTGTGCAATTGAGACGTGTGGTGGTTTAGGTGAGGTTTATATTACAGGAGAAGTTACTTCGAACGCAGTAGTAACAAGAGAAAACATTATAAAAGTAGTTCATGATATAACTACTGACCATTCAATTAATGTAATTATTAATATCAATACACAGTCACCTGAAATATCACAAGGGGTTGATATTGGTGGTGCAGGTGATCAGGGGATTATGATTGGATACGCATGTAATGACAACGAACAAAAATTACCACAAGAATATTTTTTAGCACGTGAACTAAATAAACTTGTATACCAATTTTTTCCATATGATGGTAAAACTCAAGTTACGATAGACGAACTTAAGGTACGAGTAGTATGTTCATTTCAAAACGCACCTAAAAATAAATTAGAGGAATTGGTTGTTTTATTCTTTGAAGAAAGATACCCCGAATATACCATACAATCATTACATTGTAACCCTGCGGGGGATTGGAATATTGGTGGTTTTACTGCAGATGCGGGATTAACGGGTAGAAAACTCGCGGTAGACAACTACGGACCACGTGTACCTATTGGTGGTGGTGCGTTTAGTGGTAAGGATGCAACTAAGGTTGATAGATCGGCAGCATATATGGCAAGAAGAATTGCTGTGGACTATCTAAAGTTATATGGTGGTGATGAGTGTATTGTAACCTTGGCGTACGCTATAGGATACGACCAACCACTACAAGCGACAGCAGACTGTAACGGACATATCGTACCTATCGAAGGTTACGACTTAACCCCTCGGGGTATAATAGATTTCTTAGAGTTAAGGAATCCGATTTACAAAGAAACTTCAATGTTTGGTCACATGGGATGTGATTTTACGTGGAAGTAGTTGACTATTAAAATTATTTATAGTATATTTGTAATATCATAATAAAAAATTAATTTTAAACACATGAGTAAGAAAGCAGAAATTTTCGAACAGATTCAAGAACACTTTACAGCGTTCACAGAGAATCACAATGCAACAACCAAGGCGGGTGCAACAAGAGCACGTAAACACATTGGTGAAGTTAAGAAATTAGTTACTGACTACAGAAAGGCGTCAGTTGCTGAATCTTAATATCGTATATCGAGATACACGATAATAGAAAACCCCCACAGAAATGTGAGGGTTTTTTTATTTAAACTAATATTTGTGCCAATTAGAATTTATTACCTTCCCGTAATTCGTCTATCTCTTCTTGAATCTCCACTAGATCTTTCGGGAGTACCAAATCTAAACCAGACTTAATTGATTTCTCTAAAACCCCATCAACAAATATGAGTAGAGTCGGAGCCATACGGATCCTATATTTCTTTTTAGATTTTGGTGCTGATTCCACATTACATCTAAGATAGGTTACTCCTTTTAAAGATTTCCATTCCTTAAACTCATTCACCTTATTAAACTCAACCCAAAACTCAACAACCGTTATGGTGACCTCATCATCACCAAATGGATGTTTTTGTTGGACTTCAGATTCAAAGTTTGAATCATTGATCCACTGTTGTGAATATAATTGTGTAGATATTAATAGGGATAGTAATATAATTATACCTCTCATTTTAGTTCTTTTTTTGTAACTCATACAATCTCCCATCAATCTTCTCTAACTCTCTCAATATAGATTCCACATCTTCTTGAGTATCCATAATGGTTTGTCTGATCAACTCATCTTTAAGATCATATTCTGTCCTAGTTATGTTTGGTTTGGGTAATTCCTTAGCTTCGTTGATATCGGACTGTAATGTAAACCACATACCCACAACAGTTGCAACAAAGAATAAAATAATACCAATTGTCTTTAAATCTAATGTAATTTTTGTCCCTTCACTTAATTGTTTAGCCATGGTTATCTTATCTAAATGTATAGTTTAATCCGAATGTACTGTAGAAAAATTCTGTATCCCACATTCTTGTATATTCTCCTTCAACAAAAATTCCTAACTTTCTTCCTACCTTCCAACCGATGTTAGCACCAAATTGGAAATCGTTCCACTGTTCAAATTCGGAATCTTGTTTTAATCCACCTTTACCCCAATTGTTCCTATTACCATAATCGAAGTCATCATCACCCATTACATAGGAATGGTAAGGTAATATGTAGTTACCATAAGCATGTGCCCAAAATTTTGGAGTGTAGTGGTAGAAATCAAAACCAACTACAGGAGATACCAATCCAAACTGACCAATTTCATCCCACATTTCATTATTGAAGTCATTAATTAAATCTCTAAATACACCATCTCTAAATTCTAAATCTGAATCTGCAACTCTCTCACCATCTTCGTTTTGCCAAAACCAATCGTTTCTTTCTACCTCGTCACCAGTAACTGGATCTATGTATGTTTCCGTATAATATTGATCTGTATAACCGTTATCATATCCTAAAGTGTACCAAGGGTTTATTGGGTTACCATCCGCGTCTTCTTCATTTACCCAAACTTCAAACGGATTGTATCCATATGCTCTATCATGTGTTCTGAACATGACACCACCTGATAAAGAAAATTTCTTACCTATTGGTAATCTTGCTCTTACCTCCGCTGATTGATATTTGAAATCGAATGCTCCTTGCTCTCTTGACTCCAATTTAACTATATGGTATTTACCTGTGTGTCTAATGAAATATCTTGAGTTGTTCCATACATCACCTCTGTTACGTTCTTTCTCCCAATGAAATAGGTATTCGAATCCTTGAACTGCCGATGTAGGGGCCGACAATGCAATTTGTCGTTCTCTATCAGCATTACCTGTCCAAAAATTACCTGGTTTTCTTTCATAATCAAACCTAGCTAACTTTCTAATACCAAAACCTATTCTATAATCAAATGGGTTATAGTCAGTCCCGTCAACCACAACAGGTATACTGTATATACTACCATTATCATTAGTTCTTACAAAATATTCTTTCCTTGATGGTTCGTACGAGTTACGGATATCTCCCGCCCCATAAATTGTTCCATATTTTAAAAAGTCATTGTAGAATTCCTTAAGAAAAGAGTCTTTTTTCTCTTTTACTTCCTTTTGTGCAAGTGCGGGTGTCGCACATAGAATGCACATTAATAATACTATTACATTTCTCATCTTTTAATTAAAGTGTTTTTTAATTATTATTTTTACTTTATTAATAAATATCGAGGGTTTATTAAAAAAATATTATTATATTTGTATAAATAAATATTATGAGCTACCAAGATATAATAAGAAACCTAACACAGATAAAGGGTTTATGTGATGATGACTGTCCAAAGATGGCGTCAGAAAGGATAAGTTGGTTAATAACCGACATAAAGAAACACACCGAGAAATTATCATTGTGGGATAGGTTAACTTCCTCTAATAAGTAAAAAATGAAAAAAAAATCAACATATAACATTGTATTTGTATTATTCTTGACTTTATATATACTATCAAGAGTCATTAGGTATGTTGTAAACAATTAATAAATTAGAAAGAATATGAAACTTTACGAAGTACCAAGAAACAGTAGAATCAAAGTAATAAGTGATGTAAAGGTACCACCTGCAGGACCACAAATAGATGAACAGGAAGAACTAAACTTTAGATCAATAGATGGGATGTATAGTTATTGTACGAGAGATAATGGTGAAGTCGTTCACTTAGTTGCTTGGGCAGATGTTGAGATTATTAATAAGTAAATTAAACTATTTATAGTATTATGATTGAAGTTATTAAACATGTGTTAGGTATTTGTGGTGAACATTGGCACCCCAACGCATTTACCGCATTGGCTTCGTCTCCACTTATTGCGTCCACTGTTTATTTTATAAAATGTAAATGTGGGGGTTGGTTCTCACATAAAAAAGATTGTGATGGGAAGAATCATTAAAATATCCTTAATATTTTTATTGGTACTATGTTTTAGTTCTTGTGCGTGTTATCATTGCCCAAGAGTGTATAAAGATAGAAGTGTACCCACAGGAATCTCCGTACCCCTTAAAAAGAATACAAAACAAAATAAGTATGGACCCAAAAAACCATACTATGGTAAACCCGAGAAAAGAAAAAGATTAAGATCTTGGTAATCACTTAAATTAATTGGTTTTAGGTCCCTAAAACTTGACTTTCCCGTTGTTTTTAGTTATATTTTTGTATACTTATATTAATACATTAATAATATCTAAAAATTGAGAAATAAATTGTTCGACAACTTCGACACACCTTCCGAATTTTATAATTTTGATGACGAATTTAAACAAAGTTTAGACAACTCGTACGATATATTTACGGGTAGAAGAACTTATGTTGAGATCATTTGTGATTCTGAAAAACCTCACTTCTTTTTCTTTGAACCTACTGAGACCCCTTCTAAAGAGGATATAGAGGATCTAATATATATATACGAGGACTATGAAGAATACGAAAGATGTGGAGAACTAATGAGTTTAATTAAATAGTCAATTGAAAGATAAGATAATAGATAAGTTAGTTACAGGTATCCTATTTGTGTTAGTTATTTTAATTGTTGGGGACTATATAATCGCGTATAGTGAGGGTAGACCAATCAATGAAAAAATAATTAACATAATTCACATAACTATTGCTGGTTTAATTGGAATTATAGGTACTTATTATGGTATGAAAAATAAATAAGATGAGATCACAATTCCTACAAAAATTAATAGAAGAGTTTCCGAATGATTATCAATTAGGTCAGGCAATTAGAAAATACCACCAATTGAGATCAGGGGGAAAAATAAAACCAGATTGCGAGAAGATTGTATTAAGAACAACCTTCGACGATAACTAAGTAAAACAATGAGTCACGAACAACAAACTAATGGAACTCCTCAACTACAAGGGGAGAGAAACTCTTTCAATCAGAAAGTAGGTTCTTACAGTATATTGGGTAGAACTAAGAAAGTTCTATGGTCTAATAGACGTAGGTGGAGGAACATATAGAATTGTGAAATGTCTTCTTTACTAATAGAGAGACATGGTTAGTACTTCCGAGTACATAATATTAGGATTAAATACATTTAAATATAATATGGGAAATTGGTTTAAAAAGGCCGGAAAAAGTATTAAAAAGGGCGCTGATAAAGTTGCAGATAAGGCGAAGGATACAACTGACACTGTTGTTAAAGAAACAACTAAGGCGGCGAACACGGTTGCGAAAGAAACAACTAAGGCGGCGAACACGGTTGCGAAAGAGACAACTAACGTTTATAAAGATTCAAAAAAGGCGGTGGTTCACACGAGTAATGTTGTCGCTAAAAACACTGAGGAGGCCGCAAAACAAGGGTTGGATGTTGCATCTGATACTTGGAAGGAAGGAAGTTCACAAGCAATTGAGTTTTCAAAAGATGGGTTAGAGGCAATCGAAGACGCTGCGGAGGCGGCAGTTGATTGGTTAGATGAGAACGCATGTTACATAGGATTGAACATGGCATTAACGACAGGTTGTGTTGCATACTTCACACCTAAACCAGCACCGGCAGATCCAGGTACTGTCACATCAACCACTATTAGTGCGACTATGTTGGCGGCGATGGCGTCAGTAGGTCAGAAAGTTGCAATAATGGTTGTATCCAAAGAGGTTGGTAAACTTTTGGCAGACGGTATATTTTTAATACCTGGTGTAAAAGGAAAATGTGATAAAGAATTATTAACAAGAGTTCTTACTAATGTAGTTGGTAAGGCGAACCCTATATATGCTACGGCAGCACTGTCAACACCAGCAGGTGTTGGGTTGTTTGTTGGGTCAGTAGTTTCACCTATAGTGGCAACACTAATTTGTGAGGGAGTGGTACCAAATGGGTTCTCTAAATTAGACGATTAAAAAAAAATATAAATATTTTTATTATTTTATTGATTTAATAAAAAATGTTTTATATATTTGTACCAACAAAAGGGATAGGTTGAACAAAACGATACCGATTGACCCCTAACGTTCTTTAAAATATTGAAAAGAGGCAGGATTAAGATTGATCATCAATATCCTGAGTGTATGGGAGAATAAATCTTTGTGAAAGGGGATTAATCCACACTGACAGTAGACACGTTCTACTATTTTTGCTGAGGTTCGCAAGACTGATGTAGAGATATCTTGACAGAGAAGAGGTGGTAGACATTACACAAGCTAAACAGCTTACTTTCAAACTCATTGTGAGACGGTCGAAAGATCAAACTCACCTTGTGACTGAATAACCCTTCTGTTCGGGGGTAAGGTAAACTATAAGGGGTTGTACCCGCATCGTAGGATTAACACTCCGAAAATGAACCAATGTAAAAGTTGGTATAGTTGTATGAGTACAAAACACGACAGAATGATCTTCCTTGGATAGCATACCAAGGTATACATCCTCTTTTTTATACTAAACCCTTTTCCACCACCATGGTTAAGGGTTTTTTTATGCGATAATATCAAAGAATTCCAATTATAATTTTGTATATTCTAAAAAATATATTATATTTGATGAAATTTAAAGTATGAAAATTTTTGCAGTTAAAAACGGTATAAGGTATTTCAGAGAAAGATTAGAGTCTACAGACAATAAAGACAGAAAGATCTATTACAGAAACGAGATTTATAGGTTAGAAGAAAAACTATATAATTTACAATTTAAAGAAGACGAAAAACATTATGGTGAGATTATTCAGGAACGAGAAGGGACAGATTAAATTATTGGAAGGTGAGGTCGAACTTGTGGGTTCAGACGGTAAAAAGATAAGACACCACCCAACTAAATTCTCAATATGTGGGTGCGGAAAAAGTAAAACAATATTATGTGATGGTTCACACAAACCAAAAGAAGATGAAAGTAAAGAAAATTGATACCCCATTAGAGGTTGTTTCCAAGGAAGTTCAAAGATGGATAGATAAAACAGAAGATGAGAACGCAAAGTTTCCTCTTCATGCGGTTTTAGAAATAATTAAAACCTTATCTGTAGAGGAAGAAAAGTTTGCAGGTAAAATGTACGATTATGGTGCAAGTGGTTGGTTCGGTTATACCACAGGTAGAAAGTTTTATAAATCAGAGTTTTTAGGTCATGGAAAAAAGAAAACCAAAGAAATTGAAGAGTTGGACGTTTGTTAAAGAAAAAAAACACAATTTAACATCATTAAGAGAGGGTGAGGATCCATCTAACTTTTATTACCAATCTGATGGTTATATCTACTATCCGGCAGTACATAAGGTAGATTTTGATAGTTTACCCTAATTGAGTTATATTATTTACATTATTAATTATTTTATTTAAATTGTATTATGAATCACTGGTTAAACGAGGGAAAACAAATATTATCTGAGAAACAACACATGTTATCTGAAAAAAATATAGATGACATTAATGGGATAGAGAGGAAACCAATATTGGGATGTTTTATATCGGTATTAGGCACAATATTATTTTGGTCCATGGTGTATTGGTTATATAATCTTATTACCAGTTGATTATGTGTAAAAAAAATCCTATATTATTAATTACTAAATAAAATGGCAATGGGAAAGTTTAAATGGTTCAGAAATATGAAAGATAAGGGTTATTTGGATTCGGCCTTCATATTGTTAAGTTTAGCACTAATATTATCATTTATCATGTTAGTTAGTTCATTAACAAATGGTTATGAATTCCAACCAACCGAAAATAGTCGACAAAATGACACAGTATTTATAACTGATACTGTATATATAGAGCAACTAATAAACTTGGATAGGTTAGATAGTATTGAAGAGATATTATACTATGAGATCGTTGAGGATCAATTGTATTTATATACAAAAAAAGATTCTATTAAGGATGAAATAGAAAGATTCAACTACATAAAAAGTTTAGATCCCTGTATAAATGGAGATTGCCCTATCTGTACTGAAGGGCGGGAATAATGAGTAAAGATAAACCCTACGAACCAAAATGTAAGAAATGTGGTAAAATATTACCATTAGGTTTAGGTTTAACTATAGTTTGTGTAGAATGTATAATAAAAAGACCCATATAAATTAATTAACAATGTCAAAATTTAAATTTACAACAAAGAATGGTACCCATGTTTCAGCATGTGAGACTAACGCCGAAGAAAAAGCGTGGTTATGGATATCTAAAGTTAAAAACCTAACCCTAAAACAATCGAAAGATTTGTATAATATTAAAAAATTAGATTAAATATAAAATGGCAAAACTAAGAAGAAAAGTGATTATCACAACAGTTCGTTGGGAAGACACAGAAGAATTAACAGAGGACCAAGTTAAGAGATGGAAAAGTGGGGATGAAGACCAACAAGATGAAGTTCACGATGAAGTAGTGGATGATTTTGATTTGGTAAGAGATAAAGTATTAGAGGACACCGAGTGGCCCGAATTAATAGAGGAAAACGAATATTAAGATATGGATAAAGGACAACAATACGAACAGTTTCTATCTGAATATCACAGATTAGATAACCAAATAGGTCAAATTAAAATGAATAAGTTTGATTTAAACGCGGAGGACCAAAAGAAGGTAGACCTCTTGGAGAGAAAGAAAACCTATATTATGGGTAGAGTAGAGGAACTACAAAGAAAGTTTTAACAATAAACCATGGTAATCAATGGAACTTGTACAGAAATATAATGTAGTAACTAAAGAATCCCTTACTGTTGGGATCCCAACCACGGTAATTACGGATCAGGATGAAATTAAAAAATTGTACGGAGATAAAAATTATCGTATAGAAACTGACACCTTAGAGAGAAAGTTAACTATAAAAGATAATGTCCTTGTTCTTAAGAAGAGCGTTTTAATAAAGAGTCGTAGAGAAGGTAAACAGTTTTTCGCAAAGAAATTAGAAGTTAGGTATCTAAAAATAGACTTTGACACCGGCAATTTTCTAACTCTATACAGTTTCGGTGGAATTAAAAAGAAGAGACAGTTAATAATAAGAAGAAATTGTTTTGATAAGTTAGAACCGTTCTTTGATTTTACCAATGGAGAGTTTTGGGGTATAAATTTTTTCAGAGAATCCTATTTCCCCAGTGTAATTTTTGATAATCAGGACCTACAAAATTCAATCACTGATTTTTTGGTGGGAAAGTACTCAAAATCATGGTTAGGTCAAGACCTTATGGGGTTATTTACTCGTATTTTCATACAGAAAAAAGGAATAAAATCACCAGATGATGATGTTGATAGACTTATCACACGTTTTTACCCCACACAGAAATTCTTAAAGAAAAATAATAATAAGTTAGTTCAATCTGTGTTGGATTACTTGGGTATGAACGACAGTTATACCGTAAAGTTAGTTCATAAACATCCTGAATTAGATTATAGGTTATTAAAAACTATTCATCACGTATTGGGTGGGTCAAAATATTTAAGTAATGTGGACTCAAATGTCTTTGGTGGTTACACGAAAGATTTTATAGATCAGGGGGCAATAACAAACGATCCAAACATAACTAAATTCACTCTACGTGTATTGGGACAAGAACTAAATCAACTACCCGAATTGACTGATAAAGAAAAGGGTAACTTGGTTAAGATGTTAAATGATGTAACAAGTTTCAAAACATTAAATAGTGTACCCTACCATATGATTGTGGATCACCTAAATATGATTGGTCAGGTACGACCTTATAACCCAAATATAGGTTTACACTCAACTACGTTTAGAACATTTGATCGAGAACACACCGAACTTTCAGAAGAAGTAAGTAAAATAAGGAAAGGGTACGTTGTTTCTTACAAATTTCATCCTCTTATGGTTAAGGATATAGAAACACCTTTGGGTCTTAATGGTGAATATGTACCATACATACTTAAAGATGAAAACGACTATACAGAAGAGGGTAAGTATATGAAACATTGTGTGGGTTCCTATTATGATAAGGATAAATCAATTATTATATCTTTAAGAAATAGTACTGAGTTTACTTTAGGTGGTCGAAATGAAAGATGGACAATTGAGTTTGATGTAAAGAATGGTGATATGGTTCAATGTATGGGTAAACAAAATTCAGCACCACCAACATTCATAATGGATATGATTAAAAATAACCTTCTAAGGAAAACACGTACGTGGTCAAGAACTAACAGGTTGAAGTGTATAGAGAAAGTAGAAACACCGTTAAAAATAAACGGTAAGGAAATAGATGTGTCAGAATATAACAGACACGATATTGATTTACCATTTTAAAATAATGATATGAGTAAAGATGAAATTAAAGATTTAGAGTTTGATGTGGACAGCATCGATTCGTTGGAGGTAATAAGAGTTACCGATAAAAGTGAGTACCAGCTCGTTTTCAAATTAGAAAAGGGGGAACACTACCAAGACATAGAGTTTGGTGTGGGTGAAGATGGTAAGTCACTAAGAATATTTGTTAAATAATTGAAATCAAACCACTTATGAAAACACCAATAGAAGAATTAATAGGTAAGTTAGAAGATTTAAGAGACTCTATTCCAGATAGTGATGCTATGTATAGAGGAGGAGTAATAAATGCCATAAGGTTAGCGGAAGGGATAAGTAACAAAGATGAGTAAAGTTAAAGATCATTTAAAAAAGTACATAGGTTATTACTTCTTGGTAATGGCGTCTTGGTTAATCTTTGAAGGAGAAGGATGGGGATGGTTCCTTGTATTGGTAACCTTCCTAAAGGCACCACCATTTGATTGGATCGGTAGATTAGAGTCATGGGGTGGGGAACTATCCTATAAGTGGGGGATGAAACTAAGAAAGTGGAAAGAGAAACAGGTTAAACCGGTCAGGATATTAGTCACGATAATCTGTATCATTATAATAATATTAATTTTTTGGTTCGCACCTGAATGTGAATTGTGTTAATTCCTTAATATGAGTAAAGAATCAAAAGAGTGGTTAGATAGAAACGAGTGGCCCGACATTCCTGTTGATAGTGATGCGTATTCACACTACACACACTTATCAGAACTAATGGAACAGTTCGCAAAAGAATATCATCAAAACCAATTGGTTAAGTGGTCAATTATTGAGAAAAGTAAATTTAAAAAATTCTTATGACAAGAGAATACACATATAAAAACAATATGGAAGTTATGGATCACATCATTAATGAGTTAATGATCGTTAGGACCACACAGGAAATCGAGGGATTTGATAAGGCAGTAATGATAACGTTTCTAACGATGTTCCCATCAGTATCTGAAAAGGGGGATATAATAGAGAGAATGTTTAATGATTATTGTGATGATTATACGGTAAAAGAATGGTATGAGAGTCTATTCAAAATACAGATAACAAAGAGATGATGAGTCAAAAAACATTAATGGATAACATCAACAGAGACGATGTGTGGAATAGTGCAAAACACGATTATGCCTCGATTCTATTAGAAAGTTATGATTCAGATGAAACAAGAGATTTCCTATGGGATAAATTCAAAACAACGGGGGATTATTATTATTGTTCAATATTAAAAAACAAAGAGAAATTATAATGTAAAATAAATAAAAGATGGAAACAAAACCAATAGAGTACGTTTATGTAGGAAGAATAATAGATCATTTAAATAGGTTTGTGGACGATTACCATAAGATAGGGGTATCGACCAAACTTATGGCAAGAGAAAAACAATTAAGTCCCACTCATTATCCCCATGATGTTCAGTTAGTCAGGATATTTAAAACAGAAAATATGAGAAGGACTGAAGTGATACTACACACTTGTTTCACAGACTACAGAGTAAAGAAGACCTACAATAAGAAAAAGAAAAAGACGGAATGGTTCTATATAACAGAACCTGAGATATTGGACGCTAGGATTGATAAGTTGGTACGTAATTTGCCGGGGGTTGAAGAAGTAGATATTGAAGATGCAATTAATGCAGATAAGGATATACTGAAGAACGATAAGAAAGGAATGATCGATAACCATAGGAAATCGAGAACAAGACTACAGTTAATATACAAGGGGGAAAATATAACTAAGAATACGTCAACAGAAACATACCTCACCACTTTAGGTTTGATTGCAGAACAATCGGGGTGGGAAAAACTAATGAACAATGAAGTTAGGATAACAACCACTAAGACTGAATTGTGGGAGAGAAACCCAAGTTCAAGTGAGAGTCAGATAAAACTATATAAGAAACATTGGTTCTTCACGGGGAATAATAATGAAGTAAAGACAAAGAATCTTAATAAACTAATAAAGAAACTTGAGATAAAAGATGTACAGGTTTCCATATTAGAATATACACCAATATAACAAAGGAATGGAGAGTAAATTTAGAGTTAGAGCGTTAATAATACTATTGTATGTGTTATTCTGTGTAGGATATACTACAATACAATTAGTACGTATGTTAATTAATTTAATTTAAAAAAGTAAAATTATGAAATTTATTAGAAATTGGTATCCAATCATATTGGCATTTATGTGTCTACTGTATTCAGTTGGGTTGGGTTTATTTGGAATGACAGATGAGGCACAGTACTCAGCACACTGGCCAGGAACTATCCTCCTATTTGCGATAGCAATCAGACAAAGAAGATCATCATGAATATAGGGATGTTTATAATCGGGGGGTTGATATTCTCCGTGTATATGTATTTCACGATATGGAATATATATTACTCGTCAAAGAAACAAAGGGAGGAAAACTACCCAACACTAAGAAAATCGAAATTTACGTCATGGACAAGTAGTAGACAGGGGATAAGTAATGGGGGAACTACCACGAATCCAAGAAAAGGTGTCAGGTATAAAAAAGACAAGACCATAAAATAGTCGATTCTATCCCCGAAGGGTCCGTTTCGGTCTGAGGCGGTGGTAGGTCGATATAACACTAATTAAAATAACATAATATGTTCGGATTATTTAAAAAGAAGAGTAAAAAAGAGAAGTTAGAGAAGAAGTATGCGTCTATATTAAAGGAGGCGTTCGAGTTGTCAAAGATAAACAGATCTAAAAGTGATCAGAAGTACGCTGAAGCGGATCAGGTGTTAGAAGAAATAGGTAGACTATAAGTTATTGTTAAAAACCAAATGTAGGGATGGTATGTAAAAAGTGTAGTAAAGAATTCACACCAAAGAAAGGAGCGAGGAACTATTGTAGTAGATCTTGTGCAAATTCAAGGACATTTTCAGTAGAGAGTAGGATAAAGAAATCCATAAAAACCAAGAGAGCTCGTCTTCGGGGGGTTTACGATCATCTAAACATGAGACTTATTAATAATGATAAGGAAAAGATCGACAAGTCAACACAAACGTGGGTGATCAACTACGAAAAGAAAAGGGGTGAGGGTTATCTACATTCTTGGGATACCATAAGGAAATATCATTTCATAAAACAAAACCATACCTGTGAAGTATGTGGGTTAAGTGAATGGATGGGGAAGGGAATACCCTTAGAACTTCATCATATAGACGGTAGAAGAAATAACAACCATGATGATAATCTTCAGGTGGTCTGTTCTAACTGTCATTCTCAGACGGACAACTATTGTGGAAAGAACATTAATGATCGTCATCCTGTAGATATTAATGATAGGGAAGATTTGGGGGGAAAAATTGAACTATTCACCTATAGTGATATTATAACGGATTGGAAAAATTGCGGGGTAAAACCAAAAGGATATCATAGAAAGAGGGATTATCTAAGTAACAAGTATAAACTATCTTCAGGAATGGTTGGTAAATTAATCTACATTTACAAAAAGAATCCACTATACATAGAGATGTTGGATAGTGATAGTGATCTGAGTGTGAGTATGGTGTATGCACTACTTCATGAAGGAAGGGATGTTGTTGAATATTTATCGGACAATTAAATAAGTAATATAGTGAATCCATTTAAATTCAATTATAAGGTAGGGACTCTTTT
>ERZ1046740.1009-NODE-1009-length-21148-cov-7.431186_pt1 | contig 21148 bp, 11 predicted proteins | sample MGYA00383093_ERZ1046740 | MGnify/ENA primary metagenome ERZ1046740 (study PRJEB29581, sample SAMEA5548363) | metagenome | biome: marine; feature: coastal; material: water | depth 25 m | study: Short-term variability in the microbial, nano- and picoplankton... | reverse complement strand
GCCTTCGACTTGAATATGTAACAAGGTATGCCTGTCAGAGATAGTTTGTGGTTCAAAACCAAGTCCTACTTGCTCAGCATTTTTGTGGAATAATACATGTCGTTGAATCAGTTCATTCCAGATTTTATCTTCACTGATAAAAACCCATTTTCCTTGTATTTCAACGATACCACAACGGGCACAACGAACCCATGGAACATTTTCAGGGACTTCAACTAATTTGATTCTTTTACGAGTGCATTCTTCGCACATTCTATCGCCAAAGAGAGGTGGGTCTGCACCACATACTAAGCAAAACTCGCCACCAAGTGCTCCTGCCATCATATCCCTCCTCAGTCTTGGGTTGAATTACTTGCTTTCAACCTGTGGCTTAACTTTCATCGCTTTTCGCTAATTGTAATGCGATACTATCCACTTCAATATCTTCTTTGCCCATACTTATTTCAATGGCAGAAATTCTTGCTTCAAGGTGTTTTGCTCTTGCAAAAACAGTCCAAGTCCAAATCGCAATTCCTGTAATCATTCCTAAATATGCAACCGTCAAATAATTCATTCCTTCCATTTCATTCACTCCTATCAATTTTGTTTTGTAATAATTCAACTCTTTGTTCAAGTTTGGTAATATGCATTGAAGTTAAAATATGGCCAATAATAAAAATCGTAAATGATATTGCTCCAATCAATAGGACCAAGGACATATCGGATTGAAGTGAACCTCCACTGCCGGTTGCAACAACTGGGCCAGGATGGCGGATTACCCATATTCGTGTTGCGATATAAGTAAATGGCACTAGGACAAAACCAAACAATCCGAATGTGGAGAATGTATCTCTTGTTTCAATACCGTCTGGCTGAGACCGCCTTCCCAAAACAAGGAATAATGCAAGTAGGGTTAACAGGCCAAATGTGTTTAGTCTAACATCACTCCAATCCCATGGAGTGCCCCATTCTGCAGAACCCCAGATAGTTCCAGACCAAACGGTCATCAAACCAGTGGCTAATCCAGCCTCAGCTCCTGCGACATGTAATCTCCAACCGGTTGGGCTGCGCCTGAAAAACCATAATGCTGAGCCAATGAATAGAATTGCAAATGCAATAAATGCAGCCCATGCCGATGGGACATGCCAATAGAATATTCTCTGTGCAGCAGGTGATTCAAAAGCATCGATAGCAACACTTGGGGCCCACATCAAGCCAAGATATAGCGTACTCATTATTCCGAGAAATCCGAATCCGAGAAATCCGATTCCAATTTTTCCACTCATGAATTATCCTCCAGAAATAGTTTGAACAATGTTTCAGATATAGGTTGTTAGTTCAGTGACAACGATTGACCAAGGCAGAATTAATATCGGAGTTAACAATCTAATGAATACTGCTTGAGGCCTTGATAATTTATTTGTTGTCAATTGTAAAAATCCTATTATCAATGAACAGAAAAGAGTGGATAGTGATCCAACAATCACTACGATTGCTTCAATATTTTCAAGGAAAATGTATGAGGAAATTATAGTCAATATCGCTCCACCAATCATTGGCAAAACCACAGCTCTTGGAATAGCAGTATTGGCTCGCCACCAATCTAGAGCCCGATTTTCTCGCAATAAATTGACTATAGGGTCGCCACAAAGTCCAGCAACGAATGCTGGCAACAATGCAAAACCCATCTTGAGGCCATGTAAATTCTCTAATTCCATAGGTTCAACCAAAGACAATAATATTCCTAATGTTAAAAATCCTGCAATTCCATTATTTGCAAATCCGGATTTTGTTTTGAAATTATATGTAAATCCATTTTGGATGAAATTTTTTGACTTTGTTAACTCAACTACAGGAAACTGCCAAACTTCACCCTGAGGCGGTGTTTGCTCAACATCTTGCTTCAGATCATTGATGCGTGTAGCGCAATTTAGAATTCGTTCATCGTGTGTAGCAATTAAGAAAGAATGGCCTGCCAATCTCAAACTGGTAATGTGTTCACATAATGTGTGGATTGCAGCATCATCTAGCCCAGCATCAGGTTCATCAAGTAAAATTAGGCGAGCAGATTTTGAGATCATTGCAGGTAGTAGGCCAGCGATTACAGAGACTTTTCGTTGCTGGCCACCAGAAAGATGAGAGATTAAATCATTGACTCGGTGGTCCAATGAATATTGCTTTAATACAGGTGCCAAGTTTGTTTTTATCTTACAAATTGACATCATATTGCTGAGGTGCTCGGCAATTGTATCACTTCCAACCATTCCATTTTCTTGTAGCGTGAGTCCAAATGGTACAGTTGGCGTATTTCTTCTTCCTTCACTATCAATTACTACTTTTTGATGATGCAAGACTTTACCTTTTTCAAGTGGTAAAATACGTGCGGCCGCCTCAATAATTGTGGATTTTCCGCAACCGTTTTCACCGCGCAGTACGACGACTTCTCCCTCTGAAATAGTTAGTGAAAAATCACTAACGACAATTCCCATGCCACGACGGATTTCAACCGACTCAAAAGCCAGTAACACATCGGACATATTCATTGCACAAAGCCCTACTTATTCGCTTTTCTCACAGTATGTTGGCCCCAAATCGCAACGATTCTCACAATAAATCATAAGTCCGGAACCTCAAACCACAAACATGGGCTATCTAATGTCGCATTTTGGCCCCTTCGAATGGATAATTCTGTTGACGTGGTTTGCGGTGATAATTGGGCCATTGATTTATGCAAAAATCAATGAAACATCATATGCACTTTCGCTAACCGTCTCAGTACTATTTGGCTATCTAATCCAGGTGCTGTGGTCTCTTTTCGCACAATGGGAATTGGTTCAACATTGGGTGTGGGCAGACTTCGTATTGATCCCTTCAAGAACATCATCGCCGATGTGGTTTCATACACTGTTTTCGGCAGGTTTCTTACATGCAGATGCTCTACACGTTCTCGGAAATACTGTAATATTGGCCTTGGTAGGGATTCCTCTTGAACAAAGACTCGGTGGTAAGCGTTACCTTCAAATCTATTTTATTGGATTATTTGGTGGTTCATTCGCTTGGTACATTTTCAATTTAGATTCTAATTCCCCTTCACTTGGAGCCAGTGGAGCAGCCTTTGGATTACTCGGCGCTTATTTGGCTGGATGGCCAAGAGATGAAATTCCATTTCCATTGATTTTAATAAGAAAATGGCCAGTGACACTAATCGCATTACTATACTTTGCACTTGAAATTATTAGGGCATATGATGCCATGGCTTTGGGCAAAGGTACGAATGTCGCGCATATGGCGCATATTGGTGGATTCATTGCAACATATTTGGTGTTACCAATAGTGGCCAAAGGAGGTCCATTTGCACTGGGAATTGACGATGGTGGTCCGACTGGCCAAAGTTCACTATCATTGCGTATGAAGCAAATGAAATCCTCCATGGTAAACTTAGCCGAATTGCCAGACCCATGGAGCGCAGGTGGGTTTGATGTACCAAAGAATGTCAAAGAAATCATTCAAAAATTAAGAGATTCAGGCGATGAAGCAGAGACGAGAATCGCTTGGATGGAGCATCTAGCGAACCGCTCAGAATGCCCAGTTTGTGGCGAACAAATTGGCATGGTTGAAAGAAATGACGGCCCAACAATTCAATGTGGAACAGAACCAAATCATTTCCATTGGCCGTAATTATTTCTTTCAAAAAACAATAGAATATTGGCAAACTTGCAATCTCTCCCCAGCCCCTTAAGGGGCGGGGGAGTGTGTCAATGCGTGGATAGTCTCAAAGGTGAGGTGGGCATCCAAGTCAATTAGGGTGTGCTATATGCAATTCAAAGGTCATTCCAAAAATCACCGGATATCACTGTTTTTGGTGCTAATGTTTTTGATTGCTGACCTTGGTGGATTTGCTACCGCATCGGTATCTGGCACGCCAGAAGAAGACCAATCTGTAATTGAATTTACCACGCCGATATTTGTCGAAGGATTGCCTCCCTTAATGTGTGATGATGATCATTGTCAACGTCCTACTCGAATAATTGACAGAGGCGACCGCGCAGCATCAGAAGAATATGGATGGTGGCAAGGATATGGTCCTGATTTAGATTGGAATGGCATGGATGACCGTTTGCAAAGAGTCCTTGTGGGATATGAATCAATTTCACCAACTGCAATAATTGGAGAAGATGGGAAAGCAACTGTAGCAATAGTTGTTGATTTTGCTTGGCACCCAGAGGAAGCAGAAGTTTCTTCTCTAAAACAAATCCTAAATTCTCATTCATGGGTTGGAGAGGAAAACGGTGCATGGTTCCAAGTTCTGGACAGTATTGATTCAATCGCGGTTGACAAAGTTCCAGTAAGTGCGCTAATGGATATTTATTTCCTTGAAGGAGTTGTGGTCATAGAAATGCAAAATGTGATGGCTCCTTCAAACAATGTGGCATCAAGAGCATCGCATTCTTTGCCAAATGATTTTTCTTCAAGTGCATACGAAAGAGGATATACAGGTGAGGGTATTGTTGTTGCAGTTCTTGACACAGGAGTGGACAATGAACATACATCGTTAAACGATTTTGACGATGTTGACGATAGCCCCGATTTAGATGCGACTTCGTATAGTGACCAGAAATGGTTGGGTGGCTATGATGCAACATCCACAACAAGTAATCCAGATGGAACTAATGATCCAGATGATGGAAATGGCCATGGCACCCATGTAGCAGGTTCTGCAGTTGGAACTGGAGGTTCAGCACGAACAGAGATGGGAACAGGACCGGGTGCATTTTTGGTTGATATCAAAGTATTATCCGATGGAGGTGGGACTAATTCCCAAGCTTCTCTAAACGGACTCCAATGGATGATAAATAACGTGGACAAAGATTGGGGGAATAATAATTCAGGCCAAGGAATCCAAATTGGATCCATGTCCTTCGGTTCAGTTTCATCACCCCTTAATCCTGGGGATGAGGGAGATAATGGAACTGGCAGCGAAGCGCGCTTAGTCAACAATGCAACTGAAGTAGGGATTGTTTGTGTTGTAGCGATGGGTAATGATAGTTCAAAGAGAGTGCCATCACCTGCAAGTGCAGATGGTGCAATTTCAGTAGGCGCTGTTAATGACAGAGATAGCATTGACCGAACCGATGACATTATCGCATCTTACTCCAATTGGGGTCCACGATTAAGTGATGGTGATGATGATGATTGGGATGAATTGAAACCCGACATTACATCTTATGGTACGGGTATTAATTCCGCTTCTGCAGCAACAGGAACATCATTGCCAGGTCAACCAACCCGACCTATGGCAGATTCAGATTATGAATCAAAGGATGGAACTAGCATGGCAACTCCAATCGCTTCAGGAGTTGTTGCTACCTTACTTCAAGCGAATCCAAGTCTTGAACCACAAGAAATTAAAGATATATTGAGAAATTCAAGTGAACAAAGAGGCCAGCCTAGCGAATCTTCAGTTTCAGATAGATGGAATGACAAATGGGGATTCGGAATCATTGATGCTTCTTGCGCATTAGACCAAATTCTGCAAATTGCATGCAATGGCGTAGCCCCTCCACCGCCTACTGATGGAGGAAATGGTTTCAACTTTAGTTATCCAGTGAATGAGACTTGGTTTATCGAAGACAATACGGTTAGGCTATTAGGGAGTGTAGAAGGAATCAATAGTTCTAGTAATGTTAGAGTACAATTGATGATTGAGCAACATAACACCGAAAATAACTCAGTAAAGACTTTGATAAGTTGGACTGACGCAGATGGAGAATTGCCAAATTGGTACTTAGATGTAACAGTAACACCCGAATGGGTAGATTCGTATGAAGATTATTCTTTGGTCAAAACGAAGGCAATAAGCGAAACTGGTGAAGTAATTGCAGAAGGGTTCAGAGTAGTCTATATTGGTCGTATGTTTATGGCGCTTTCTAGCCCAGATGCGAGTGAAGACTTAGTGGGTAATGTTCAATTCGAAGGTCATTATGATGCAATTGAACCAGATAGAATCGAATATCGCTTAGATAACAGTGGAGATTGGGAAATCGGGGCAGATATTCAGAACCAAGGTTCAACAGGACAATGGTCATTCAATTGGGATTCAACCGAAATAAATGATGGTCCACACCTTTTCTCTTTCCGCTTAGTAAATGAAAGCGGAGTAAAATCTGATACGACTAATATCGAATATGATATTGACAATATCCCTCCTCAACCTGAATTACAATTTGTTGGATCTGCCCAAATTATTCAACGAGGTTTATCTGTACAAAGTGCAGTTGCTGGTTCATTGCTTGAAATTGATTTTACAATTGCCAACTATGGTGATTTATCTGCTTCAGATATTTTGATTGAGTTAGATGCTCCAGGAAGTGTTTCTGAAACATATCCTTCCCAGATTGTGTTAGATGACTTAATTGAAGGAGAAAGTACTCAATTGAAATTGTATTGGTGGGCTACAGAAATAGGAGTTCACGAAGTAACAATAAACATCACAACAGAAGATTCTGACAACTCTAACAATCAATATACATTCACTTTCACTATTGAAGAGAGGCCAGTTGAGGCAATGTTGAGATTTATGCAAGGAGCAGTCACAACCTCTCCTAAAGTTCCGATGCCAGGGATGCCTTACGCAATTAATGTTAGAATTGATAACATTGGGCAAACGGATGCAACCGACCTTAGAATGCGTTTGGAGAAAAGAATAGATGACCTAGGCTGGCAAGAGATAACGGAAGAATCAATAATGATTGTCGAAGGTTCATCATCGAGTTCAGGGCAAAGTAGCGTAAAATTCCAAGATATTCACAAAGAAATCGGCTATGTGTTCTATCGCGCAACTTTGTTAGGCGATGGTGTAGAGGCGGATGAGAGTATACATTATTTCTACATCGTAGTGGATGAAGTTAGTTTGGGTTCACAAGTTAGAATAGAATTGTTAGAAGATGAAGAACCATTAGAATTTGTTGGATTGGATGAAGGTGCATTGTTGTTCACTACAATCAATGGCGAATTACATGTTCGGACAATCACAGATACAATGTCAATGCCAGGTGATGTAAAACTAGAATCTAATTGGGGTGGAGAACTTGCTGTTCACCAGCGTGAAGATGGATTAGTCCAAGCTCTTTGGAGTCACAAAGAAATAATTGACGGATACACATTTACTGATTTAGCAACAAATGCGATTTCTGCAAGTGGTGAAACAACTCCAAAGCAATATTTCATGAGTCCAATAAAATTGTCAGAAGGAACTTATTGGGGGCTTGCAATTGATCAATATGACGGCAAGATGGTATTTGCAGGTTACCAAAGAGATATTTCAACTGGAGGTTCTTGGCAAGATACCACTTCCATCTTCACAATAACTTCTGAAACACCAGATAGCCCAAATTCTTGGGGTGAGCATGTTGTTGTGTTGGCTGATATAGATATTAGTAACAACAAAGGAGACTCTCTAGCGATTGCATTAGGTGCAGAAGAATTGCACATAATTTATCAAGAGATTAGAGATGATGTCACCGGTATTGAACGCGTTGGATTAATGTATGCTCGTGGCGAACCAACGGTCTCTTCTTGGGGCTTCCAAACATCGATAGGCGATGATGCATCCAAGGCATCAATTGTATTGGAAGATGGAGAAGAAAATGAAATAATTTACGCGGCTTGGCGAGAGGGTAGTGGCATAGAAGCAAAACTAGCATACACTGTTACCGATAGATTGTGGGCCAACGATGCTAACCATGTAAGTGCACCAGGAATGACCAATGTTAAATTTAATCCAACCGTGAGTGGGATTCAATTATTGTTTGATGAAATCAATGCATATGGCCCTGTTGTGCGCTATGGATTGTTATCACAGAACATGACTCTAACCGATTATTCAATTTCGAATATCCTTACCGAAGGATTCCTATCAGGCTTTGCAGGAATGGAAGTAGATGGAATAATTATGTTATCTTCTGCCAGTGGTAGTTTGTCAGTGAAAAAACTTGCATCATATAATGGAGCTACCAATGATGTAGAAGACCTTCCTTTCTTTGATACATTGCTTTCCTATCTGCCGGGTGATGAAGAGACAAAGAGGTCAATTTTAGTCGGAACTGCAATTTCGTTACTAGTATTCTTAAGTTTCATGTTTGTTTCAGTTCGTTCTTCTAACCGACGTAGAGAACTTGAATTGTCGCAGTCTGAGATAGTCGCTGAATCAGATGACTCTATTGAAATAATGATCAATCCAGAGATGGATGATGGGCCTCTAATGGCAATTGATAGAGAAGCGGATGATTTAGTGGTGTCAACTGAACCGGCATTAGAATTGGAAGAGAAGCAATCACTTGCTGAAACACTCACTGAGAAATCTGAAAGTGGAGAAGGAAACGCTCGTCTCGAAAGAAGAATCCAAAGAAAGGAAAAAAGAGAACAACAGGAAATGTTCGATGAAATCAGCAAGAACCTTCCACCTTTGGAATCTATAATTGTTGAATCAGATAATACAAAATTGCCAGCATTGGAAGAACTTCCACCTTTGCCAGCATTGGAAAACTTACCAGCACTGGAAGGACTTCCGCCTTTACCAGTATTAGAAGGACTTCCGCCTTTGCCACAATTGATTGGAATCGCACCTCCACAAAGAGATGTTACCTGTTCTAGTTGTGATGCGAAATTCACGGTCAAGGACATGACAATAAAGAGTGTAGCTTGTCCGATTTGTTCTCAGATTACTGAATTTTGAGGTGATATTATGTGTGGTATTTTTGGTTATATTGGTTCTAAAAGGGCAACTCCTATCTTGATAAATGGGATGAGGCGACTGGAATACCGTGGATACGATTCCACAGGTATCGCAATAAAGGATGAAGATATTTCAATTTTTAAAAAGGTTGGAAAGGTTAGTGAAATGCAATCAATTCTACCTCTTAATATCCAGGGAGTCACTGGAATCGGACACACTCGTTGGGCTACACATGGTGGAGTTACAGATGCGAATGCCCACCCGCATGCTTCAGCTTCGGGAGATGTAGTGATAGTTCACAATGGGATAATAAATAATTCACGAATACTAAGAGCATCATTAGTTGCCAAAGGCGTGGAGTTAAAGAGTGAGACTGATTCTGAAGCCTTAGCTCATCTTATCGAAATAGAACTATCAGTTGACAATAATCCAGAATCTGCAGTAAGAAGAACCCTTCAGAAAGCCAGAGGAACTTGGGGTCTTTGTGCTCTGTTCAAAAACCATGACCTAATAGTAGTTGCAAGAAATGGTTCACCTTTGGTAATTGGAAAAGGAGATGATGAAACATTTATTTCAAGTGATAGGCCGACCCTTTCTGAATTTACCGATAGAGTCGTCGACCTTCAAGACGGAGATATCGCAGTGATTACAGCAACATCTATTTCGCGTTCAACACTAAAAGGAGATAGTAAAAAGGTCGAAATTTCAGTGCTTGAGAAATCTTGGGGGGAAGCAGACTTAGGCGAGTATGAACATTATATGCTCAAAGAGATTCATGAACAACCAGATGCGCTAAGACATTGCATTAGTGGACGCTTAGATAGGGTAAGAGGAAATGGAAGATTAGGCGGATTACGATTATCTCCTTCTGCTTTGGCAAAGGTGCCTCATGTTCGATTAATTGGTTGTGGAACTGCATTGCACGCTGCGGAAATCGGTCAATTGTTGATTGAAAAATTGGCGAGAATACCGGCGGTCACTCATATCGCGAGTGAATTTAGGCATAATGATCCTGTTATCAATCCAAATGCACTTCATTTTGCAGTATCACAATCTGGCGAAACAGCAGACACTTTATCGGCCATAAAAGAAATTCAACTCAAAGGTGCTCAAGTGTATGGAGTTGTCAATGTTGTAGGTTCTACCATCGCCCGTCAATGCGGGCAAGGAGTTTACATCCATTCGGGGCCAGAGCAAGCGGTTGCATCAACAAAAGCATTCTCGAATATGGTTACAGCTTTGACAATGTTTGCACTGCAAGTTGGCCGTTCCCGTTCAATAAGCAAGGAAAAGGGCAAAGAAATCATTCATGGTTTACAACAAATACCGCATTTAATTGAGGAATATCTCGAAGATGTGGGGCCAATAATGGAAGCGGTTGAATTGGTTAAGGATGCTAAGAGCGTATTCTTCCTAGGAAGAGGAATATCCGCTCCAGTTGCCAAAGAAGGCGCATTAAAACTGATGGAAGTTGCCTATATTCCTTGTTTAGCATATCCTGCTGGAGAAATGAAACATGGGCCAATAGCATTACTTGAAGAGGGTAGCCCAATAATTTTCGTTGTGCCAAATGACCATGTAAAAGAGAAGACGGTATCAGCGATTCACGAATCTAAAGCACGTGGTGCGAAGATAATCTTAATCCATGAACAAGGAGATGATATTAGTGAAGAAGGAGATGTTAATATTGCAATTCCGAAGGTGCACTCACTCTTGTCTCCACTTCTTACAGTAGTGCCGATGCAATTGATAGCATATCACACAGCACTAGCACTTGGTAACGATGTTGACCGGCCGAGAAACTTGGCAAAATCTGTTACTGTAGAGTAATCTAATCAATTGATTGTGAATCTCTGCTCAGATTCTTTCCAATTTAGAGGCATATATCCTAGTTTGTGACGAGTATGTCTCATTTTGACAACTCCAAGTTTTCTAGTAACTTCATCTCCACTTCTTTCCATGACTAGATGAACTACTCCATCTGCTAGATAGTCTTCAACGCCATATTCACCGAATTGCTTGTGATCATCACCAGTCATTTCACAGATAAAGAATGAAGTAAGTCCGAGCCTTCTAACAGCTTCGAATAGACGGAAGATTTCATCACGAGGATTTTCCATCTTAGTCAAAGTGAAGAAAGCCCCAAGTGAATCGAATACTAATAATTCAAATCCAATCGATTCACGATAAGATGTCAATTGCTTAATCAGTTGCCCCATCCAGTCAATTCGGTTATTCATTCCTTGTTGGTCTAACTGAACACGAAGGTCTGCTAAATCAATAATTGCAATTCGATTTCGAACACGTACATCATCAACATTCATTCCCATATTTGACATGTGGGAACGGAGTGAATCTTTACCCTGTTCAAGCGTGACATAAATTCCACTTGTTTCACCATATAATACTGCATTGTAAAGTAATGAAAACGATACACTGGATTTCATTGCACCAGATGCACCTGCAACAATACAGAGGTGTTCTTTAGGTATTCCACCTTGCATATTTTCATCTAATCCTTCAATATGTGTTGGGATTCTTTCTATCTCATCCATTGCGGCCACTATTCGGGGAGTCCCCTTCAAGTCTTCAACCTCACCCTTGACAACTTTGCTAATAATTTGATAATAATACGACAAAAAACAATAATCTCAAGCCTGTTGGAATAATTTGGTGAGGGCATGACAAATATTTGGCTCGCTTCAAAATCTCCTCGTCGGCAACAAATATTGAGAGAAATATTCCCAAATATTTTGTGCCAAGGAATTGAGGGAGTTGATGAAAAACCTCCACGTGGTGAAGTTGATTATCAGGTCTTAGAAATCTGTAAAAAAAAAGCAAAGGCAGCAGATGATAATCCACAAATCAGTGAATACGATTTGGTGGTTGTTTGCGATACTATGCTTTGCGACCCCGATGACCAAATGTTGAGCATTGGCAAACCCAAAGATGAAGTTGAAGCAGCGATGATGCTATTTCGATTGTCTGGGAGAAGACACCAAGTTTGGTCTGCTACAGGAATAAAGAAAGCAGGTAAGTGGAAGTATTATTGTGAATACTCAATTGTTGAAATCAGCCCCTTATCAGATGAAGTATTGGTTGAATTGATATTATCAAAATCCTGGCAAGGCAAGGCCGGAGGGTATGATTTAGCAGGCCCTATGGGTAATTGGGCAAAGATTGTTGATGGTTCCGAATCAACGGTATTGGGAATTGCTTCACAAGCACTTGAGGAACTAAAAAATGGAAAGTGAATTATTCCTTTTCAATAAATCGATCATAATACATTGGTATTTTGTGCCAATCTTTTTCTCCAAGAAATACATCTTTAACCATGACAATAGCCCAAGCAATGAAAGATATCAGAATAGTCATTGCCCACAATATTTCAATTTCACTGAAGCCATCATTTTCAACATCAATTCCGATATAGATTATAATAATTAACATCGCACCAGCAATCGTTGATAGTAATGTTAGCCAAGGAGTTTTCCTAGTATGAGTGGATTTGTGCAAGTGGTCTTCATGCAAATATAGAGCCATTCCCCACACACATAACAGAGAAGTACAGAAGAGAAATAGGGCATATGTAACACCATTTCCAATATCAATTCCAAATCTGTTGAATGCAGTTGTAGCTACCAGTAACGGGTATGAAAATAGTGATGCTAAAATTAGTTTTGAATGCGGAGTGCTATTTTTAGAAATGGAATTGCGCAAAAGTTTGAATGGTTTTGACGTTACAAAAATCCATAAAAATGGAAGTCCCAAGGAGATTGAAAACATATCATTGCTAACATTTCCTCGGCCGTACAAAAATGCCATAACTGCATGTAATGTTGACAACGAAAGTAAAGTAATGAAAATCATAGGTATGTGTTTTGGTTTTATAATAGCCATATTTACTCTTCGATTAAAGTGTGATAATATTGTTGCAAAATTAATCATATTGAGGAATATTACCAGTATGATTGCAAACCCTAATTCAATCATTCCAGGGATATCTCTTAACACCCATGTCGTAAAAGAAGCAATACCAAATAATGGCAATAATAATCCAGGGAGACTTGATGCTATGCCAACTTCATCATCAGAGCGGGATTTTTTATTTTGATACAAATTTTTCCCTGGGTCTCCCAGCATCACAAGTGACCAAGAGAGTAAGGCGATACCTGCTGTTGAAAAATCTTGCATCAACTGCACATCGCCTGTTAGCAATCCAGCTAAAATTAGCGCCTGTCCTGCAACATTAACTAATAAATAATGTCTCAAAAGAGTGTATTCAAATGTCACTACGCCATGAATTAATGGAAGAATATCAAATGCAATTCCCGCATGTATTGCCATTATCCATCCTATTGAGGCGCAAAAAACTAAAGCAAATGTTGTAATATTTGTCAATTCCTCTGTTGCAAATAGAGTTGTAGAATCTGTGAAAAAAATGATCGTAATAGTTGCAATGAATAATAGCATCATCATTGCTGAAGAAAGAATCAAATCAAAATATGAGCCTGCAGCCCATGTTTTTGAGTACTTTGAAGAGACTCCCATGAGAATTGCTACAAACTCCAGAATATAATATAATAGCCGAATATATGCTGGAAACGCGTAAAATATCAAGGAAGCAATGCAGGGATGCCTAAATCATAATTGCAATTTTCTATTATTACATCATAACCTGGAACCATGAGTAATTTATCTTCTTGGTCAAGAGAATAAATCTCCACATGATTCACTTCACTCATATGTTTTAGCTCTCTTCGACATGCAGTTTGGTGAGAATCCATATGGACAAGTGGTCGTAAATCAACAATAACGGTATCTCCTTGATTTATTCTCTTACCAATTTCCCTCGTAGGAATGCGACTCATCTTATCAGGAGAAACATATCTCAAGGCTCGTTTTGGAAAAGAACGTCTTGGTCCAAAATTTGTTGCGAGGTCATGAAATGGTTCACCATCGGATGTAACTGGACCAGCCCATCCTGTAGGAATTGCTTTGAGAGTTCTAGTTCTAATCTGAGGTTGTGTATTTTGACTGATATTAGGGGTGTTTCCTACAATAGTTTCCCTTGGAATTATCAGATGTTGCTCAGTTGCCGAATCTGTTGAAACCGTTTTGGGCTTTTTCTTTTTCTTTTTTGGTTTGATGTTTGTTTGTATACTTCCTTCCGGGTCAGGTAGTCCAAAAAATTGCCAAAGATTTGCCATATATTATTCCCTCAGAAGTCTAAATCATCAAGCAAATTGCTCATGTTAGTACTGACAGAAGTGGATGGGGTATTGGTAGTTGTCGGTTGAATCACAGGTTCAGGTGCCTTATTTGCATCCAACCATTGTTGACCGTAGTAATTCCATTGCTCTTGTGTCCATCCATCAGGTAATCCTGTTGCAGGTAAAGCAGGACCTTGGTTCAGTTGTGCAGGTTGAGATATAGCACTTGGTTGTTGAACATGTGAGGCTTCGGCGCTATATGGAGAATATTCATTGACTGGAGCAGTGCTTGCGATTTCAGTAGCAGGTTGAGTTTGTTGTGTGGAAAATTGTGCTTCAGGTACAGCAGTTGCTTGCCCAAACAAATTATCATTTGGTTGTGAGGTTGGAGGCATTGCACCAGATGAGAATCCATCAAATGATTGATATTTATCATCACCTATTGTTGCCGATTTTCGTGTGAACATTAGGAATGCAAACAAGCCAATGACCAATGCAAATAGTACCATTAAGACCCCCGTTCCAACTGAGCCAATATTGTCATTGATGGATTCAAGAATTGAACCAGCAGGTAGTTCTTTGACAACGATTGTTATCGTAGAAAATGCACTCTCATTATTATCATCAATGACTACAAGCGTGACTTCCCAAGTTCCAGCAGGCATATTATCCATAGTGTAATTAATTCCATAGTAGTCAATATCTCCTTCTTTATCGCCATCTAAATCGGTATCCAAGTGATCGGTTCCCCATTGATAAATTAGATTTGACTTATCAGATTCAGTGTCAATGGAATTAACCGCACTCAATGAGACACTCTCCCCCTCGCTAATTTCAGTTAGATTTGTTATTGCTTCTATGACAGAGCGAGGTGGTAGGTTTTGTACACTGATATTTACTGATTGAGAAGCACTTGCGCCATCATCATCTGTGACAGTAGCAGTAATCCATCGAATCCCACTTGTTGGCCATGAATGAGTTAAATTATCACCAACTTCTTGGCAATCATTTGTTGTATCACCGTCACTGTCCAAATCCACAGCACCATCAAGGTCCCAGCAAATTTCGAGAGAATCAATATCTGAAGCAGTATCACTCACAACGACATTAAACGTAATATCATCATCTTCAAAGATTGGGGAGTTTCCAGGTAAGCCAGTTATTGTTGGTGCAACGTTTGAAATCATTACCTTAGCAGTTCTGGTTTCAGATTTCTCACCATCATCATCCCAAGCCGCTACGCTGATTAGATGCTCACCGGATGTTGGCCAAGAAACAGAGATGGTCGATGAAGGGCCATTTGTTGTTTCAGTCCAATTAGAATCAAGATGAGATGGTAGCCATTCAATATTGAGATCATCGATATCACTGAGTGTATCATCACCACTAACCCGCAACAAAACAACTTGGTCTTCATCTAAATACCAAGAACCATTTTCATCAAGTAAAATATTTTGTCCAGCATTCCATAACTCTGGTTCTTCAAGAGTTGGTGCAATATTTAGGACATCTAATGTTCTGTTGACAGTGGTCACTGAACCATCATCATCCATTGCTTCTGCGGTGATAATAATTTGACCTTCTGCTGTTGGTATGAAAGTACATGTCGGTTGTGTCAAACCTTCTTGACAATTAGTTCCAGGCCATGAGATTGAAACTTCTTGGCCTGCAGGTGAGGTCGTATCAATATCACCAGAATCACTTGCGTCAATTGTAACTGAACTCTCTACAAGTACGCTATCTGGCATTGACAAATTGATATATGGTGCCCGATTAAGAACAGTGACTTGAATATCGAGAATATCTGAATCTAATTCATCATCAACAACGATTAATTTTACATTCCAAATACCACTATCACTCCAATTCCATTGAGTCCAACAATCTGGGGTATCAATGATATCTATTAGACCAACGCGTGATTCAATTTCAAATCGGCATTCAACATCTCCACTATCCTCATCAAAAGAAGCAGTAGCATCCAATGTAACATTTTCAAATGTGTATTTGCCTTCATCAATAACTATGTCTGCAGTAGGCGCTCTGCCAATAAAAATACCAACACTTGCATAATTATTACTTCTGTTTGCATCTTGTGTTACTGTTTCATCAGGGTCTACAGTGAAAGACAATGTTTTGTTACCAATAGGCTCATTCTGTGCCACAGTCCAATTCACAGTAATCCTTTGTTCAGAATATGCTGCTATCGGGGGGATATTTTCTCTAAAACTAGTCCCATCCGGAGTAATAATTTCCATCTCAGATGCTGGAGAAGTTAAGACACCTCGATTCTGAGCAGGAACGGAGAATGAGAGGGTATCGCCAGGTAGTGCAGCAAATCCAATGGATTGAGAAAGTATTACAGATTCTTGTCCACGTATTCTAGTAACTATCATTGAATCAGATTGTGCGATTAGATCTACAGCGACGACATTCAAATCAATTACCAATGTTTTGGCACCGACTATATTTGTCACAGGATCCCAAACGATGATTCCATTACTAGTATGGTCGTCACTTGAAGGAGTATCATCCATCACTGTTGATGAATTAAGGTAAACAGAAGCATTTCCATTACCATCAGAAGACGGATTTTCAATAGTATCATTTAGTTCATACCTTAATTGCAAATTTTTATTCGCTTGAGGAACGCTATTGCTTGTATATGAAATTGAAATTTCCTGTTCGGATTCTGGTAGTGTGGCAATAAATTGGGTATCAACATCTATTTGCACATTTCTTGCACCAGGGTTTGATGTATCCTGCGACCCCCAAGAATCTGCGGGCAAGTATTTCTTTAGCAACCAATCAATTGTGAATCCTGCTGAATTATCAACTCTAATCCAAGAAGGCCCTCTTACAGCAGGACAATACCACTGGAATCCTGCATTAACTCCAGTTTCATTCCATTCCATTATTTTGTAGGAATCATCACAGCCAGTGTAAGATATTGTATCTCCATCTTCACTTGGTATTCCATTTGATGTGACTTGCCAACTTGAGTTTTCAGATCCATTGGTATCAAAGTCAGATGGATCAAAATAATCAGAAGAGCCAGTAACAGTTGTGCCAGCTTGGAATGGCATATACCATTGGTCTCCGGTATGAAGTGGGAAATCATATTTTTCTTTGGCCGGTTCATACCATGTATCAAAAGTCAAATCGGCCAAATCTTGCTTGAAGATGCCTAAATTCCAAGGCAAGAAATCAACACCCAAAGTGAATTCAGAATTAATTACTGCAAGGTCTCTAACTCTAACAATGTCAACTCCATCATATGAAATGTCAAGTCTTCCACTCGTCCCTTCAAGAGTTGCACCACTATTTCCAGATGTGAAATCTCCACTAATTTTTATTTCATAGACCAATGTTTGCCTGCCATTGATTGTCATAAATAGGATGTCTTCCATTTCATAATCTGTATCGCCAGTCAGTGTGTTAATCGATGCAGATACATTTGCCTGCGTAATCAACGAGGCGACATCAAATTGAGTCTCATAAATCCACTTATCTCCTATACGATAATTTGGGACATCTGGTGCTGAATCAGTCCCATCTGCGTGTGAAGGTTGTTGGAAATCCAACTGAGATGGATTAGATTCCAATAATGCAGTAAATGGGGCCAAGAAAAGCAATGCAACTAGGCCAATTGCCAAAAGGTGATTCCGAGACATAGTAAACCCACCATCTTGACACATTTAATGGCGATTGATAATTGGACTATTGAAAATTATATTGAATCTAGATATTGTTGGCCATAATGTTGCCATTGCTCTTCACTCCAACCCTCCGGCAAACCATCTTCTGGAATCGGTATAGGTTTTGTATCAGTTTTGATAACATCATCATTGTTGCTAGTATCATCTTGTATTTGGTCAATGATTTTCAATTCATTTTCAGGTGCAGTTTCCATAGATTTCACGAACATATGTAATGGAGGAGGTGATTCAGGCTTACGCGATTCTATGAGAATAGCCATTTGGTCAACAGGTTCTCCGAATTCATCTAATTCATTTTGAAAGTTTGAGAATCCGTCCCAAATATCACTTTGCAGATTTTCCTTTTTTCGTCCAGTGAAATAGGCAAGAGATGACAATACTATCACCAGGAGTGATAACTGGGCAAATGCATTTGCTTCCTCTCCTATGAGAGAAGCACTAATTTTCTCAACCAAATTCCGCTCAGGAGGAGAAATGTCAATATTTTTCGTGGAAGTTCCTGGGCGCTCAGGGTCCTCATCCCATGCGATTGCTTTGACTTTGGTAACACCTGAAATGCGAAATACATGAGAAACAGTTGTCCCAATTAAATCAGCATCATTATCCTTTATTCCATCACCATTACTATCACTCGTTATGTCAATATCCCATACAATTGTTATGTCATTGATGTCATTCAGTGAATCAATCGTTGCGGAAGCATCGAGGATACATTCGCTATATGCTATACATGAAACATCAGTAATCCTTACCTTTGGGGGCATGTTAAGAACTTCAACACTTAGAACTTCACTAGAATGTGCCCCGTCATCATCAGTTACATGATAGATGATGGTATGGGTGCCACTTCTGTTCCATGAATATGTTAGAACATCACCTCGTATGTCACAATCATCAGCCGCAGAACCAAAGTCATCACTATCGATTCCGGGGTCAATATCCCAACATTTTACCAGAGTTAATACATCACTTTCTGTATCATTAGAATATCCAGTGATGGTTATTTCTTGACCTTCAGCTATTGGCAATATTTTATCCAATGGTTCAATGGTAGGTACAACATTATTTACATTGACCCACCGCTCTTCAACAGCACTTGATTCACCATCAGTATCAGTTACTTGTAAGCGAATTTTGTGTAATCCAGAGTCACTCCACAGCATTGGATATTGAGAGGTTCTTCCTTCAAAAATCTTCAGCAATGATGGTTGTGCATCATCTGGCCACCATGTGTGTGTCAATTCCTCAATATCATCTATTGAATCTTCAGACTGCCCTTTGACATTGACTAATTGATCTTCTTTAACCTGCCAAATATGTTGGTTGTCACTTTCCATTGCAGTAGAACCATTCAACAATTGAATCGTTGTTCCATGTGGTGCGATATTAGTGAATTTTATGTCAATACTGGCAGTAGTTTTTGTGGAATCATCATCTTCGGCTATGGCAATAAATGAATGCCATCCTTCACTTGGAGCAGTTGTAGTACATGTTCTCGTATAGTATCCCTCTTGACAAATAGTGTTTGGCCAATATACATCAACAACACCAGGCCAAACTTTTTCAGAATCAGAATCATTTGCATATGCATACAATGTTATTGGATGTTCAACCTTTGCTTCAGTTCTTGCACTTCTAATTTCGATTTTAGGCGCCCTATTGTCAATTTCAACGATGAGCGTAATTGTCATTTCATCTCTTTCATCATCAATTACTATAATTTCAATCGGGTAATTACCATCGTCAATCCAAGAATAATTCATCATGCAGGATTGGGACACAAATCTTTCAGTATTCCATTGGCGTGACCCATCATCATAAGCGACATTGAACTTACAATATACATCTCCCCCGTCTTCATCAAAGCTTTGTGAAGCATCAATCAATGTCAATTGATTTGTTTGCGCAGTTGAATTATTTGCTAATGCAGTCGGTAATCTTCCGACAAATAGGTCGAGTTGAGCATAGTCATTAGTGGAGTTTGCATCTGCGGAATTAATGACATCAGGGTCTGCTTCCCAACTCAATGGAATAATGCCTATAGGTGAGTTTTCTGGGACCGTCCATGTAAAATTGACTTTTTGTACAGCATAAGTTGCAAGTGGCGACAACGAATGTCTGCTAGATTGACCATCAGGATGAGTGATTAGCATTTCGGCCGGTGCAGAAGTAGTAATTCCGCGATTTTTCACTGACACCTCAATAAATAATTGGTCAGAAGGTAGTACGTTCCACCCCGTTATAGAGTTCAATTCAGAGGTGATGCCACTTCTATTCCTCAATATGAGGGCAGCATCCAAATCTGCGATTAAATCTAGTCCGACCATATCTTCATCAAGAGTGATTGTTGATACCCCAATATGATTTGCAACCTTTGCAACAAAGGCGTGACTTGCCCAATCCAAGTCATATGTAGAAGGGTCTAACTCATCAGAAACATCTACAATCGCCCACGCACTTCCATTTGCTGCAGTGGTTAATAAGGTCAAGAAACCTGTTGTTTCATAGCGTAATTCTAGTTGTAGTCCAGCAATGTTCGAGAAGCATGAAGCAGATACATTAGCCCATACTTCTGTAGGGGTGTTAAGGGCGGTAATCGAATTGGTTGTTTCAACATCAATACAGCGATTTCTACTACCTGGATTTTGATAAATATCCACTCCAGTTGAGTCTTTTGGAATATATTGCTTGAGGCGAAAATCAATTGTCAAACCGACATCTTCTTCGGTGTGCATCCATGCATAATTTCTCGCTTCTGGGCAGTACCAACGATAGCCAGATTCATCACCCTCAACATCATAGGAAGTTAATCCATAAGATTGATTGCAACCACCATAGCCAATTGTTTGTCCTCTATTGTTGAAAGGTTTTCCAACATCGGTTACTTCCCAAGTTGTTGAATTGGTGTCGGTGGTCGGTGGCGGGAATGGAGTGATGTAGTCACTTGCTCCAGACCAAGTCGAACTCGATGTCCTCGTCGTAGTCCAGCGTTCATCTGCCCGCAATGGGAAATCATATACTTCATTGGCAGGTGAATATGTATTGGTAATCGTAATGTCTCCAAGAATTTGAGTAAGTGATGAAATTCCATATGGCACGAATTTTATGTACATATCTAAGTCACTTCTAATTGTTGCCAAATCACTGACTCGGAGGACTTCGGTTTGAGTATATTCAATAAATGCATTACCAGAATATCCATCCAATTCTACACCAGATTTGTCAAAATTTGCATATGACCTAAGAGTGTAGGCCAGAACTGTCATATTATCCACAGATTCTTCGGTAATTGCGATAACTTCTGCAGTAGTATCGCCATTAATTTCACCAACTGAAGCGCTAACTCCGCTGTTGATAATCAATGTAGTTGGATCGAATGTACCCGCATATATCCATTTGTCTCCAATCCTCCAAACTGGCACATCACTGACACCAGGGTCGCCAGATCCACCTGCTCTTGCAGGAATATTAGTGTCAAGTTCTGTCAATTCTATGACTTCAAT
>ERZ1046740.1006-NODE-1006-length-21181-cov-5.244864_pt1 | contig 21181 bp, 18 predicted proteins | sample MGYA00383093_ERZ1046740 | MGnify/ENA primary metagenome ERZ1046740 (study PRJEB29581, sample SAMEA5548363) | metagenome | biome: marine; feature: coastal; material: water | depth 25 m | study: Short-term variability in the microbial, nano- and picoplankton... | reverse complement strand
GCTAATTTTGCAGGGTTTCAAGCACGCAAAGACATACCAGAAAGCAATGATGATGCGCATGAAACAGCCGTAGAAACGCTTGATGGGCTCGAGGGCTCAGAAGATGAAGAGGTTGCTCAGGACATGGCTGAAGTCACCGATTACTCGGAACACTTGCAGGTGGGTAACGAAATTGACACGGAAATTGACACGCCGGATGACGTCCAAATGGATGTCCCGCGCGCGGAAATATCTGAACCTGAAACGGATATTTCCGAAAAATTTGATGAGGATGAAGGCATTGCTTTGTCAGATGCGCAGGCATTTGACTCGCGAATCGTGCATTGGGGGCGGTTAGGTGTGGCCGACGACCATCCTTACGAACCAGATGTACCCGGGGACAGCGACTATGCTGGAACGGATGTGCAAACGCTAAGCTGGGAATCTTCTGAGACCTCAGAGGGTGCGCCGCCACTATCTCTCGAAAGTGAATTGACAGATATTGAAAGCGTTTCGGAAGAAGACAAGTCGGACATTGAAATCGCCTCCTTTTCAGAAGCCGATGAGGTAAGGGAATTCCGTGTCCCGGAGGTTGAGGAAGGGCGCTGGGGGGAAGATCGCACGGACCAAATGGAAGAAGAGCCAGCCAGCGATGAACCCGTTCAGTCGAATGACGTCGAAGATGTGATCCCAATGTTTATTCCCGGCGGGTTTCGGCACGCCATTCCAGAACCAGTGGAAAGCGACTTTGTTGATACGAACAAGGGCGAGAACACCGCTGATGGTTTTGCAGGTAGAATCGAGCCTGAAGCCAGAGAATACGTTACGGAGACTCTGGAAGAATCAGTTGCTCCCGAGTTGGACGGGTTGGACCCCGAAGATACTGCATTTTTGGATGAAGCTATACTGCGGGATTTGGTCGGAGAAATTGTTCGACAAGAATTGCAGGGCGCTTTAGGCGAACGCATCACTCGTAATGTGCGTAAACTTGTTCGCCGTGAAATTCACCGGGCGTTGGCAGCTCACGAATTGGAATAGCGACAATCCCGGGCCGGGAATGTATGGAAAAGAAAAGGCGCGCCGTTCTGGTGCGCCTTTTTCGTTTTCAGATCTTAAGTTGACCTGATCAGGCAGCTTCGGCCTGTTGCGCAGCATTACGACGTTCGCTTTCTTCGCGGGAAAGCGCAACAGAGGTGCGAACACCTTTGCCAACAAAGTCCATTAAACCCTCAACAACACGTTCGTTGGGATCAATTCCAGCACAGCTCAACACTTCGCGGCCATCGCGTGAGCGCGCCCAACGGGCAATCTGTTCTGGCCCGTTGCCATATTTTTTGTCGTCGGCAATCGCATCATCCAAAGCAGCCAACACCACGGCCGCAAAAAGCTTGCGTGCGCGGTTGCCTTGTTCGTTATTAAAAGCCGTTCCATCAACGAAATCTCGCATCTCGTCGTCCTTGTATTATTGCTCTTGTCTTTTCGGCGTGAGGTCCGTTATGACGCGCAAAAACCGATTCGGATAGGGCGTATATGCATAGCATCTATGCAAAATACACATATCTTTCTGCAACTGCAGCACGACATAGACGAACTTGCCACCCACCAATGGGCCAGATATAGGGTTGCACAGTCTCATATCAACCTTTTGTCAGGGTTTTCCCACATGCCTAAAATCAACGGTAATGAAATTCGTCCCGGCAACGTGCTGGAACACAACAATGGTCTTTGGGCCGCTGTCAAAGTCGATCACGTCAAGCCCGGCAAAGGCGGTGCATTCGCCCAAGTCGAAATGCGCAATCTGCGCAACGGCTCGAAGTTGAACGAACGCTTCCGCAGTGCAGACAAAGTCGAGCGCGTGCGCTTGGAACAGAAAGATCAGCAGTTTCTTTATGAAGACGACGGCATGTTAGTTTTCATGGACACAGAAACCTACGAGCAAATCCAGCTGTCTGCTGAGCTTTTGGGTGATCGTCGCCCGTTCCTGCAAGATGGGATGACTGTCGTCATGGAATTCCATGAAAGCGAAGCGTTGAACGCAAAGTTGCCACAGAAAGTAGTTTGCAAGATTGTTGAGACCGAACCAGTGGTCAAAGGTCAAACTGCCGCAAATTCGTTCAAGCCGGCGTTGTTAGACAATGGTGTTCGTGTAATGGTGCCGCCCTTCGTGGGGCAAGACGAAGACATCGTTGTGAACACTGAGACTATGGAATACGCTGAACGCGCCTGAGAATTGGTTTCGTTACTGACTGTTGGCCTGCCGTTTGGCGGGCCATTTCCATTTTTGAGGTGCTGCGAAGGTTTAAGCGTTCCAAGATACTGTAATGTCGCCAGCTGTCATATCGGGTCCAGCTCGGTCAAAACGAAGAAAGGCAATGGCCTTGCCACCGGACTGGGTGAACAAAGCACCAACTTCGCGGCCATTCCGCAGAATTGAAGTGCCAACTGGTGCAGAACCTGAAATCGTGACCGTAGTCAGCCCTTTTCGCAAATCGGTCTTGTGCTTCATTCGAGCGACAATCTCTTGGCCGACATAGCAGCCTTTGCGAAAGTCCACGCCATGCAAGGCCTCAAAACCCATTTCGAGGATATAGTTGTCCGGCAACAGCTCAATGCCCGTCTCGGGGATGCAATGGGTCACTCGAAGCGCATCCCAATCAGTACTGTCGGAACCTTGCGGGCTTTCGCGATATGCCCGCCATCCCAATGCGTCATTGCGTGGGTCAACAAGACCATCAATCGGGGTTGGATCAGTGCCCCGGTGTACATGCAAACCGCTGGGTGTAATCGTGACGTCAGCACGCAGCTTGTACATACCCAACCTTGCCATAAGACCCGGAGCGATACTTGTCGCGATGTCCATAAGGATGGCTTCTCCTTGTTGGACCAGAAAAAAGTCAGCAAGATATTTGCCCTGAGGTGTCAAAATGGCGGCGTAAACCAGCCCATCAGCCAGTCCGGCAATGTCATTGGTGATCAAACCTTGTAGGAAATGCTCGGCATCCTGTCCGGTGATTTCGAAAAGACTACGCACGTGTGTCATCTCTTGGTCCTGTTCCTGTCTCTGTCAGTCATATAGAGAGTATATGACCATGCAACAGGGCAGAGATAAGAAATGCGTGCACCGGTATCTGTTGTGATCCCTACATTGAATGCCGAAACGGCGCTGATGGCATGCCTGTCGAGCCTTTTTGATGGTGTGCAGGCCGGGCTGATCCGCGAACTGATCGTTGTGGATGGTGGATCGACCGATAGCACTGTGAATTTGGCGCGAGAGGCTGGGGCGACGGTGATTGAAACCGCTCCTTCGCGAGGGCATCAATTGCGGATCGGGTGCGCGCAAGCCCAAGGTGACTGGCTGCTGATCCTACATGCGGATTCGCAGCTGAGCGAAGGGTGGTGCGACGCCATTCAGACACATGTTCAGGGAAGGGACGCTGGGTATTTCAAACTGATGTTTGAGGGTGGTGGTGTGATGGCGTCCATTGTGGCGGGCTGGGCCAACCTGCGTGCTTGGTTGTTTGGGCTGCCTTTCGGAGATCAGGGGATGTTGATACCGAGGTCTCTGTATGATGAGGTTGGGGGATACCCTGATATTGAACTCATGGAAGACGTCGTGTTGGTACGTGCGCTCTCTGGACGGTTGGTACCGTTGGACAGCGAGCTTGTGACCAGCTCGCAGAAGTACCGTCAACAAGGATGGTTTCGAAGAGGCGCGCGAAACATTGTGCTTCAGATACGTTACTTTATCGGGGTTTCGCCGGAAAAGTTGGCGCAAGAATATCGCAAGAGTTAACTGATCAAATCCGAGGCAACCGTTTTAGCAGACGCCCCAAAAAGGATTTCTTGGGTTTTTGTTGTCTACCTTTTGAAGCCAATGCTGTGCCTTTCAAGGCCCGTTTTTCGGCTGTGTCGCCATTGGTTTTGAACTGGAGGCGGTGAAGTTCGGCATAAATGCCATCGCGTTCCAACAATTCATCGTGACGACCTTGGTCGACAACCTTACCCTTATCCATAACCACGATCTGGTCAGCCTCTCGCACGGTGCTAAGCCGATGGGCAATCACAAGGGTCGTGCGCCCTTTGGACAGCTTTTCCAATGCATCCTGCACAACGGTTTCCGATTGGGCGTCGAGGGCACTCGTGGCCTCATCCAAGAGAAGGATAGGCGTATCGCGCAATAGCGCACGAGCAATTACCACGCGTTGGCGTTGACCACCTGATAGGCTGGTACCACGTGGGCCTACCTTTGTGTCCAATCCATCTGGTAGTTTGTTAACGAAATCCGTTATATGCGCCGCATCCATGATTTCTTTTAAGCGCTTTTCACTGACGTCTTCGCGTCCGAGCAGAATGTTTTCACGCAAGGTCTCATCAAACAAAAGGGCCTCTTGCGAGACGACCGAGAATAAATCGCGTAAATTCTCGAGAGTCATTTCTTTAACCGGTGTGCCGTTGATGGTGATATTGCCGCTTTGTGGATCCACCAGTCGGGTCAGCAGGTTGAAAACGGTAGATTTGCCTGCCCCTGATGCGCCCACTATGGCGGTGGTTTGGCCGGGCTTTGCAACAAAGGACGCGCCGCGTAGGACTTTCGCATCGCCGTAAGACAGTTTGACGTTGTCTAGTTTGACTTCTGGAACCCCCTTTGGCGCAGGCTTGGGTTTGGGCGGGGATTTTAACATCGGTTCTGTTTCGACGATTTCTTTGATGCGCTCGATGGCTGAAGCAGCAACTTGCCACATGCCACTTAGTCCTCCCAGCCGACGCAAAGGCTCAAAAGCGATGGATAGTGCGGTGAAAAAACTCATAAACTGGCCAATAGTTTTCTCGCCCGTGATAATCTCACCGCCGCCATATATGAGTACCGCAAAAAAACCGAACCCGGCCATGATATCGACCAAACCTGTCAGGGATGCCGAGCCTATCCTTACCCTGACTTCTGTGCGCACCAATTGGTTTGATAGATTGCGAAATTTCGAAGACTGGTATTCCTCAAGCCGGTTCAATTTGACCGGAATTATCCCGTGAAAGACCTCGTCCAGTCGGGTTGAAATCCCCGCGCCAATGTCACGTGATTCACGTGCACGACGGCGCACAAACCGTTGTGCCACAAGGGATGGCAGAACAAGTACCGGAATGCCAATAAAGGCCACGACGGTCCACCGCCAGTCTACATTGATCGCGACTGCCAACAACGCGATCAGGGCGAAAGTATCCCGCCCTGCACCGGTGATCATCGCTGTCCACATACCATTTATGGACTGAACATCGGCTTGTACGCGTTGGATCAAATAGCCGGGTGGGTGTGTTTGGTGATAGGCGTTGTCCTGTTGCATGAGCCTGTCCAGCATACGAACACGCAAATCAGCCGATGATTTTTGCTGGATATAGGTTAGCAATACTTTCTGAATCACGCTGGTCACACCACGGATGGCAAAGATTGATAGAAAGGCAAGGCCAACAACCCACAGCGCAGTGTCACTTCCTGCACTGAACACGTCGTCAAACATTGGCTGCATCATGTAGCTTACAGCGCCCAACATTGAGCCTTCGATCGCCATGAAAAAGACGGCGAGCAAGAGGTACCACTTGTATTTGCTTAAGAAATTCCGCCAAAGCCACAGAAAAAGACCGCGGTTTTCTGGCGAAGACTTGGGGGCTTTGTCGCTCACGATTGTGGGCACCTTATCCAAATGGCCCAAGCTCGGGCGTTGCGACCGGCAGGTTCGCCGTTCGCTAGGACTGTAGGCGTTTCGACTAGGCAATGTCCAGATTGTCGCCGGGAAAGCGTGGCCCAAAAAGCAAACCATACATCTTTCTCAAGACCATACCGAAATGCTAGATTGCGAAAACGGTGAAGGCCACTTCAATCAGTTAAGTTCTGCCACAACGTGAGGTAACTCATCCGCAAGAATTTCTAGGAACTCTGCTGGGCCACAGCTCACACGAATGCAACGGCTCTGAGGTTCCACAAATGGCATACGCACGAACACACCCCGCGCGACGAGGCCATCCAACACTGCCTTGGCATAAGTCGCGTCACGGCCACAGTCGACAGCCACAAAGTTGGTGGCAGATGGTAAGGTCGTAAAACCATTTGCTCGCGCGATCTTATCGATCTCGACACGAGCCTCGGCGACTTTGGCGTTTGTCTCGGCCAACCAATCGGCATCGCCCAAAGCGACCAGAGCAGCGACTTGAGCGGCTCGGTTCATTCCGAAATGATTGCGAATTTTTTCAAAATTTCGGATTAAGTCTCGCGCTCCAAGGGCGTATCCAACCCGAGCGCCTGCCATACCGTAGGCTTTGGAAAAGGTGCGCATTCGAATTAACCGAGGGTCTTCAATGTTGACCTTGGCTGCGCTGCCTTCCGGTGCAAACTCTATATAAGCTTCATCAAGAACCAATAGCGCGCCTTCCGGCAGGTGGTCTAACGCGGCAACAATTTTGTCGCCGGACACCCAGGTGCCCATAGGGTTGTCGGGATTGGCGAAATACACCAGCTTAGCATTAACTTCGGCTGCCTTATTAATAAGTGCCGCCAGATCTTCGCGATCGTCCTTGTAAGGCACTGTATGAAGCACTCCGTCAAAGCCCGCGACGTGGTAGTTGAAGGTCGGGTAGGCTCCTTTTGAGGTGACCACTGTGTCCCCGGCTTCGATCAGTAAACGTACGAGATACCCCAAGAGGCCATCAATGCCTTCGCCGACCACAATGTTTTCCGGGCTGATTGCATGAAACTTTGCCAGAGCGTGGCGCAAATCAAGGCTTTCGGGATCGCCATACATCCAGATGCCGTCTACGGCACGTTGCATAGCCTCAGTTGCCTTAGGAGATGGTCCAAAGACATTTTCATTTGCGCCAAGGCGGGCACGAAATGCTTTTCCCATAGTACGTTCCTGCGCTTCCGGGCCAACAAAAGGCACTGTTGCAGGTAGGGTTTGGGCGAGGGCGGTATAGCGTGGATATGTCATGCACAGAAATTGGCCGAACCGAGCGAGAACAGCAAGGGTTGAATTTTTGCCGAAAAGACATACTTGCGAGTCATTCTCAACCAATGAGAGAAAACAAAAAATGACGAATTTGTCCCGAAGAGGCTTCATAGCGGCAACCGTGGCCACCAGAATGGTGCGAGCCTTGCCAAACATTGCCACGCGTACAAGTGGTCGGCGGATTTTGACGTTGGTCTATGACAAATCGCTTGGGATGATGCGGGCTGTTGAACGGATTGTGCCCTGACGTCAGGGTAGACGCGGGGCAGGGGTTTGGCGACACTGCCGCAAATCTGACCCACAGGAGAATTCCCCATGGCGCGTGTATCTGTTGATATTGTCGACCACATTGCAACGGTCATGCTGACCCGCGGTGACAAAATGAATGCGTTAGATCCGGCTATGATAGATGCAATCATCGAGGCCGGAGAAAGCTTGATTGATAATGCGGATGTACGAGTTGTCGTTCTGCAAGGCGAAGGCAAAGCGTTTTGTGCAGGTCTTGATGTGATGAGCTTTGCCGCCATGGCTGGCAGCGACCCTGAAAAGATTGCCATGCCGCGCACGCATGGTGACAGTAACCGGTTTCAGCAAGTTACAATGGTTTGGCAAAAAATTCCTGTGCCAGTGATTGCAGCCCTTAAAGGGGTCGCATTCGGTGGTGGGTTTCAGATCGCAATGGGGGCCGATATTCGAATTGCCGCACCTGACACCAAAATGGCAATCATGGAGATGAAATGGGGGCTTATTCCGGACATGGGCGGTATGGCCTTGTTGCCGAGCCTTGCGCGCTCAGATGTGATCCGCAAGTTAACTTATACCTCTGCACCAATCACAGCCGAGCAGGCTGAAACTTGGGGCTTAGTAACCGAATTGGTAGATGATCCCGAAGCAGCGGCCTTGAAGCTGGCGCGTGAAATTGCAGGCAAAAGCCCTTCTGCCATTCGCACGGCCAAACGATTGATCGGATATGCCGAGGCAAATGCGGGTGACGTCGCCGCCGTTCTATTGGAAGAAAGTCGCGAGCAGGTCACCTTGATTGGAAAAGCTCATCAAATGGAAGTCATCGCAGCTAACCTGCAAAAACGTGCGCCCGTCTTTAAAGACTAGCCCATGAACTTGCGATAGGCCTCACGCTCCATTTCATAGCGCATCTGCAGATCTGCAATTTCGGCCATCAGCTTTTTCTTTTCTGCCGCGTCTGTGCAAGCCTGATACGCCTTGCGCGCGCCCTCAAGTTTTTCTTTGAGTGCAAACTCACGCGGCATCACTCCAGCTTGTGCCATGATCCTGTGCCCTGTCGCTAGGGCTGGGTCCTCCAAAGCATGGCGTTGTGGCAAGGGCTTACCTTCCCCCTCAAGGTTTGAAAGCTGACCTTCGGCTTCGGCCTTTTTTATCTGACGCTCAAGAATACTTTTGAAAGCTTGGAACATGGGTGTGATCCTATCAGATTAAACCTGTTTTGCCGAGTGTGCCTCAGGCAAAAAAACAGGACGCCAATTGGGCGTCCTGTTCTGTTTTGGATTATCCGATCTCCGCCAAGCGATCCAAAGCGGCTTTCAATTTGGCCTCTTCTTCTTCACGCGCGGCAAGGTTTTCGCGAGCTTCAGCCACAACTTCGTCTGGGGCCGAGGCCACGAATTTCGGGTTGTTTAGACGCCCACGCAAACCGCCCAATTCTTTGGCCAGCTTACCAAGTGTCTTTTCAAGACGTGCCTTTTCCTCATCGACATCGATGATATCAGCCAAAGGCAGGCCAAAGGTTCCGCCTTCCACAGCCACTGTGGCGCAGCCCTTGGGGAACTCTTCGACATTTGTCAGGCTATCAAGGCGTGCGAGTTTCATGATCAAGGCTTTGTTGCGGGCCCATGCGCCTTTGCCTGCGTCATCCAATTCACTGACCAATACGGGAACTTTCAATCCGGCAGGGACATGCATCTGTTGACGTGCAGAGCGGATGTTTTCAATGACAGAGATCACCCAGTTCATTTCGCGATCAGCTTCTGGTTTGACCAATGCGTCGCCATAGATTGGCCAATCTTGGTGCACCAACATGCCATCGCGTTTGCCTGTTTCGCCCCACAGCTCTTCGGTGATGAACGGCATAATTGGGTGCAACAAGATCATGCATTGATCCAGTACCCACCCCATGGTGGCGCGGGTCTCGGCCTTGATGGCCTCGTCATCGCTGCCCAAGAGTGGTTTTGAGAATTCTACGTACCAATCACAGACCTTGCCCCACACAAAGGCATAAAGCGCGTGCGCGGCATCGTTGAAACGATAGGCTTCCAATGCCGCGTCGACGTCTGCGCGCACCTTGGCGGTTTCGCCGATGATCCATGTGTTCACCGTGGCGGTGGCCACAGGAACGTCGGACGACGGCGCACCGTTGGCATAAACTTCGTTCATCTCGGCAAAGCGCACGGCGTTCCAGATTTTGGTGCCGAAATTGCGATAACCCGCGATGCGCTGCATATCGAGTTTCAGCACGCCGCCGAGGGCCGCCATCGCCGCAGATGAAAACCGAAGCGCGTCAGCGCCGTATTCGTCGATGATATCCAGCGGGTCCATGACGTTGCCGGTGGATTTCGACATCTTCTTGCCCTTGGCGTCCCGCACGAGGCCATGCAGGTAGACCGTGTCAAAGGGCACCTGATCGACGACAGCCAATTGCATCATCATCATGCGTGCAACCCAGAAGAACAGAATGTCTTGTCCGGTCACGAGGTCCGAAGTGGGGAAATATTTTTTCAGCGCATCAGTGTCTTCGGGCCAGCCAAGGGTTCCGATGGGCCAGAGGCCAGACGAGAACCAGGTGTCGAGGACGTCGGGATCGCGCCAGACTGGGTAGGTCAATTTTGTTGGATCTTGGCTAACTTCGTATTCGGCAAGGCTTGCGGCAAAGCGTTGAACCGCTTCGTTACGATCTGCGACCTCAATTACCGTCGCGTGGTTCAACGGTGTGGGAAGCCCCGCTTCGACGTCGTCGAATTTGGCTTTCACATCGTTGAAGCTGGCGGCGCAATGGTGGCGTTCATCACCCAGCAGTAAATGTTGATCGTTCAACAAGCGGCCCATTTCAACTAGATCGAGACTGCCATCGCCTTCGTCGTCGTAAAAACCCTCTCCAGACAAATCAAAGCCATACCAAACCGGAATCTGATGCCCCCACCACAGCTGGCGCGAGATGCACCAAGGTTCGATGTTTTCCAGCCAGTGGAAATAAGTCTTCTCGCCGGACTCAGGCAGGATTTTCACATCCCCATTGCGCACTGCGTCCAGTGCGGGGCCAACGATCTTATCCGCATCTACAAACCACTGATCAGTCAGCATCGGCTCGATCACCACCTTAGAGCGGTCGCCAAAGGGCTGCATGACGGGCTTGTTCTCGACAAAAGGCACCTCGCGGGTGGCCTCAACGTCGTCTTCGTCCTTATAAGTTTCGGTTGTCATCACGGCCAGACCTTCGGCGGTGATGTCGGCAATCACGCGTTTGCGGGCCTCGAACCGATCCAGACCACGGTATTCCTCGGGGACAAGGTTCATCGCGGCAATGGAGGCCTCGGTGAATGTCGCTTCACCATTGGCAATTGCCTGCGCCTCGGTGGCTTCCTCGACATAGGGTTTACCATCGGCGCGCATATTAGCCTTGGTGTCCATCAGGTTGTACATCGGAATACCGCCGCGCTTGGCGACCTGATAGTCGTTAAAATCGTGTGCGCCAGTGATCTTCACGGCGCCTGAGCCAAAATCTTTGTCCGGATACTCATCGGTGATGATCGGAATCAGGCGACGTTGCGCCTTGGGGCCAACTGGAATTTCACACAACATACCAACGATGGGCGCGTAACGTTCGTCTGATGGGTGCACAGCCACAGCGCCGTCACCCAGCATGGTTTCAGGGCGGGTTGTGGCGATTGAGATATAATCACGGGTTTCGGTCAGCGTAACGTTGCCGTCTTCGTCCTTCTCGACATATTCATAGGTTGCACCGCCCGCGAGAGGGTATTTGAAGTGCCACATGTGGCCTGCGACCTCGATGTTCTCGACCTCAAGATCGGAAATCGCAGTTTCAAAATGCGGGTCCCAGTTCACCAACCGCTTGCCGCGATAGATGAAGCCTTTGTTGTACATATCGACAAAAACTTTGAGCACGGCGTCATGGAAGTTACCACCTGCCACGTCTTTGGGGGCACCAGGGGCACCTGACATAGTAAAGGCTTCACGGGACCAATCACAGGATGCACCGAGACGTTTTAGTTGATTAACGATTGTACCGCCGCTTTCACCTTTCCATTCCCAGACTTTCTCAAGGAACTTTTCGCGGCCCAACTCACGACGCGAAGGCTGTTGGGTTTCGGCCAGTTTACGCTCAACAACCATTTGCGTTGCAATGCCCGCGTGGTCGGTGCCCGGTTGCCAAAGCGTGTCATACCCTTGCATCCGTTTCCAACGCATCAGGATATCTTGAAGCGTGTTATTAAACGCGTGCCCCATATGCAAAACGCCCGTGACGTTGGGCGGAGGGATCATAATGCAATAGGTGCTGGCACCAGGTTTCGCGTTTGCGCCTGCCGTAAAGCAGCCTGCTTTTTCCCACGCTGCATATAGGCGGGCTTCGGCCTCGGCTGCGTCAAAGGTTTTTTCCATCGCCATCTGTCATGATCCCGCGTGAATTTCTGGTTTCGGGATCATCTATCGAATGGATGGCCAAAGGGGAAGGCAGAGAGGTGAGATTCCAAGCTTTATTATGGGGTTTTGGGCACCGCTGGTGCCATCTCGCGCGCTGCGGCAGTGAAACTGCGTGACACCGTCAGGCTGCGCCCGTCACTCAGGTGGGCCATCACGCGACCATTTTCTCTGGTGAGGCCACCAAAAGCGTGCTCGGCAATCCAATGTGACCGGTGAATTTGTTGACCCGGATAATCACGCAACTCGTGCAGAGCATCGGTGAACCGCATGTGGATCAACTCGCGTCCCTTTTCGGTGGTCACTTCGACATAATGGTCTTGCGAAGACAGAGAAATCAGATTGGTGCCCAGCTTTGGTGGTAAACGCTTGAGGAAGGTCACGTAAGTTGGAATGCGCAAAGGTGCGCTTAGGTGGGGACGGACATAGGCGACAACTGCCCCGCCGACGACCAAACAAACCACCAATACGTAGATCAGTATCTCGGCTTGCCAAAATGGCTGATCCGAAGGGCGCAAAAGGGCCTCGAGCACCAAAACTATGAAGGCAGTTGGGAGCGCGGCCAACGCAATCGCCAGGCCGAAATTCTGAACGGGTGCATTGGCATGCACAAAACTCGTTCTGCGCAGAGTGATTAGAGAGCCGCTTACGAACAGCCAACCCGCCGCCAAAGCGAGGGCCCAATAGGCCACGCGCAAAAGAAAAGGCATATCGAAGGTACCAAATGGTCCAATGGTTGAGAAAATGCCTGTGGCCAACACGTAGGCCGCCGCCTGTTCTGGCAAATACCAAACCGGACGATTGGTTAACTCAGATTGCAACTCTTTGTCGTTCACGAAGTCTGACCCGCATTTCACGTAAGCTGTCTTGTTCTGGCGCGTCGCGGTTGCGATGGCAAGGGGCAACACAGCGGTACAAAGGGATAGGCAGAATGGGTCTGGATAAGATCATCAACATTTTATCGCGATCCCACACGCTGCTAGTAAAGGGTAACTTATGACGGCTTCAATTCTTCAAGGTGCCCCAATTTGGGTGTGGCCACTTTTAGCTCTTCTGGTTTGGGTGGGCCTAAAGGCCACGCAGCAACGCACGGTGCTGGTTTGGCCGATTTATGCAATGCCTATGATCGGTTTGCTGTCGTTTAATGCGGTTCATGGATTGGGTGCTGATCTTGCTGTCTGGGTCGTATTTATTGCAGCCTATTTGTCAGGTGCTTTTTAGGGGATCTGGTTTCAACGTAGGGTCGTTTTGAGCAAGTCTAACGGGCGGGTCACGTTAGGCGGGGAGTGGATGACTTTTGCGATCTTGATGATCGTGTTCTGGATGAATTTTGCAGGCGGTGTCGCACAGGCAATTGCGCCGGATGTCTATGACTCGGTTGGGTTCGCTGTCTGCTTCTCGGTGATCGCTGGTTTGGCCGCAGGGTCCTTTACTGGCCGCGCTATTGGAACGTTAATTTCTTGAGGTCAATCATAGTTCCTCACCGACGTGCCTCATCCTGAAGGTCAGTTTCGGGATTGGGTGTTGGATTGGATGCGGTGCGAAGGCCGGGCCCGAACACCGCACTTCAATAGTTCAGAGCATCAACTGATAGCTGGCTGGCACATAGTGATATCCGTCACCGTGTTTGGCAACATAGCCGACTGCGGGCCAAGGCATGTGGTAGCCCACAAAAGGGATTTTATCGGCAGACAACATGTCCAACATTTTGCGCCTTGTGGCAGCTGCCGCTTCCTTGTCACGGTCAAATTTCACTTCCCAATCAGGGTGGGCGAGCGACCACACATAGTGGTTGGCGAAATCAGCCCCCAGAACAAGGCTGCGCCCGTCGCTTTCCAGTACATATGCCATGTGTCCGGGCGTATGACCAAAGGCGGCCATGGCAGTGATCCCCGAGGCAATACTTGCGCCACCATCAATCATGGTGATCTGATCTGCCAAGGGTCGTACTTTGGCCTCGAAAGTTTCATTACCAGACATATCCCAAGCGTTAAACTCGACAGAGCCTGTGACATAAGTCGCGTTGGGGAAAGTCGCGCCATTGTCACCCGACAACCCACCAATGTGATCGCCATGCATGTGAGTTAAGACAACAATGTCCACTTGATCCGGTGAATAGCCGGCCGCCGCGAGCGCGGCAGTTATGCCAGCGGCATTCAGACCCGTGTCAAACAGCACGAGCTGGCTTCCGGTATTGACCACCGTAGGTGTAAAGAAAAACTGGGCTTGATCGGTTGGAATATTTGCAGCTTCGGAAACTTCGGCAAATTCAGCAGGGCCAACGTTCTTACCAAAAATGGTTTGAGGGTTGGGCACCGTGCGAGTCCCAACTAAAAGCGTTGTCACTTCAAAACCGCCAAGCTTAATTCGGTTGAAGCGCGTCGCACCAACCCCCATCATTTCGGCCGCAGCGAAAGCAGGAGATGCGGCCGTCATGGCGAATGGGGTTGCGGCTGCTCCCAAGAGCACGTTGCGGCGATTTATGTGTGGGGTTTTGAAGATCATAGCGCAGTTCCTCTTTGACATTTAGTAGACGAGACAGTGCGCTGGCTGAAAAAGAAAGCTGTGATAACCACTTTGTGAAACGAAAAGGGTGCATGACCATTCGTGCAGCACGACCCAGACAGCGCTCATATGCTAGCTTTTCTGGACAAATGCAGAGATGTATGGAATGGGAAGCCACAACAGGAGATTCCCATGACCACGACCCGTTTTGCGCCCTCTCCCACGGGCTTTATCCATGTAGGCAACCTGCGCACTGCGCTGATGAATTATCTCATCGCGCGCAAAGCTGGTGGTACATTTATCTTGCGTATCGACGACACGGATTCAGAGCGGTCCAAGCAGGAATATGTCGATGCGATCCAGCAAGATTTGGAATGGCTCGGGCTTACTTGGGACCGGATAGAACGTCAGTCGGATCGCCTTGACCGGTATGAAGACGCGGCCCAGCAACTGCGTGACAATGGCCGTCTTTATGAGTGTTTCGAGACACCGACGGAACTGGACCTGAAGCGTAAGAAACAGCTAAATATGGGCAATCCGCCGGTCTACGATCGTGCAGCACTTGATTTAGCTGATAGCGAAAAAGAGGCCCTGCGCGCGGAACGTGGCAATGGGCACTGGCGTTTCAAGTTGGATCAAAAGCGCATTGAATGGACCGATGGCATTCTGGGCGACCTGTCGCTTGACGCGGCCTCTGTGTCAGACCCTGTTCTGATCCGTGGCGATGGGCAGTTTCTTTATACGCCTGCTTCTGTTTGCGATGATATCGACTTTGGCGTGACCCATGTGGTGCGTGGATCTGATCACGTGACCAATACAGCGACGCAAATTCAAATTATCGAGGCGCTGGGCGGCACTGTGCCAAAGTTTGCCCACCACTCGTTGCTGACCGGTCCGCAAGGCGAAGCGTTATCAAAGCGCTTGGGCACCTTGTCACTGCGTGACTTACGCGAGGCAGGCGTTGAGCCGATGGCCTTGCTTTCTATGATGGCCAGCCTTGGCTCGAGTGATGCAATTGAGTTACGCAAAACGGTCGGCGAAGTTGCCGATGGGTTCGAGTTGGATCACTTTGGTTCTGCGCCGACCAAGTTCGACGAACAAGATTTGTATCCACTCACCGCACGTTTTCTGCATGAGTTGCCTTTAGCGGATGTGGCGAGTGATGTTGCGGCGGCCGGTGTCCCCGCTGAACTGGCGGAACAGTTTTGGGACGTCACACGCGAAAATATCACAACACGCAAAGATCTCGCGACGTGGTGGGATCTCTTTGCCAATGGTGCAGACCCTGTGATTGACGAAGAGGACAAAGAGTTCATTGCACAAGCGATGGCGATGTTGCCTGAAGGGCCGTTTGACGGCGAAACATGGGGTAATTGGACCAAAGCGGTCAAAGAGGCCACTGGTCGCAAAGGGCGGGGCTTGTTCATGCCTTTACGCAAAGCGCTGACCGGCCAAAGCCATGGGCCGGACATGTCTGCCGTTTTGCCGCTGTTGCAAGTGATCAAAGCGCGCGGCTAAAACGCACCTGTTGGAACAATAAGAAAAGAAGGCCCCGATCCAAGTGGACCGGGGTCTTCTTTTCTATTGAACTGGGACGGCAAGCGGGAAGCTCCAGCTGCCATCGATCACTTCAGGGCTTGGCCGATATAGCCGCACGGTATAATTCCAGCCGTCCGTCAAAGGAACGCAATTGGCGCGTCCGTCTTCACAACCGCCCAAATGCACAGTCATGCTGTCGTCGTCATTGCGTTCACCGGATACCGAATTGATATTGTAGACTCCCAGCGCGTTTTCCTCAAAGAACCCGCCCTTGTTATAAACACTGACCGACCAGAAGGCATCGACCGGCACATCGGCTGGCACGTCAATCTTGTACTCGCCAATGGGCAAGTTCGGCTCAATCGACAGGTAATAGGCATCCTCTTCGGGCAATCCACCCCAGCCAAAGGCTGTGCCAAGGAAATGGCGGATCGGGTCAACGACGTCTTTTGGGCCAAAGGTGAGGCTACTGTCTGTTGTGAAGCGTCCAAGACCCAGTGCCGCCTGCAGCGCACCCTCGAAACTGTCTTCGTCATAATTCGGCAGGATGAAGGGTTTGTTCGACTTGGTGTCCAGCGTGATCTGGTTTTGCACCTCTTTCACCGCGGCAATGTCATCGGGATCGCTGGCATCCACAAGAATCCGAACAATCATGACCACATAGGGCGTGTCGAACGTATCCAGATCCAGCGTATATGTACCGCCGCCCAAAAACACCTCGTTTGTATAGTGATCCTGGTTGAGGATATGGGCCGAGATATACCGGTCACCAGTTTCTGGCATGGTCAGCACGGCCCCTTCACTGACGTCGATGACCGCCATGCTGTAAAGCGTGTCGCGGTTCATGCGAATGGTTGGCTGCTGATCGATGGCCGTCGGTTCATGCACATGGAACAGCTTGTTCACGCCACCCGAAAGCGAAAGATACTTGGCAAACTCAATCTCAGTTGCTGCGCGAACGAAGTTATCAACAGTAATAGGGATTTTGTGGTTTTCCATAAACCCGCTTAGGTTGTCGGAAGCATTCTGCGCAATAGCGATGTTGCCGCTGAGTGAGAGTGCCAAGGCAAACCCCAATCCGGTTCCTTTTCTAAATCTCATAAGTTCCTCCCTGAAACAAAGACGGCTCGAATTCAAACGGATCGAGATCGGCTTTTATATCAGGAAACATTTGTCGAATCTTTGATCTGGATCGTCCCGGGAGTACTCGTTCTCTAGGGTGGGCTGTCTGCAGACCTTAGCCAGATACCGGGTGGTTAGTGTTCTTTTGAAAAGGTGTGACGCCCAGTCGTTTGAGATTGCTATTCACAAGGCCGCGCTCCTTTTCACTCAATCTCTGGTGGCGAGGATAGATTGGGTTGGATCGATCATCCATTACCGGAGCTGACCAACCAGCAGTGGTGTCAAAGAAACGTTCCACGCCTGCTTCGCCAAACACTTTCAGATATCCTTGAACCACTACATCAATGTAGCTGAGCAATAGCGGATGCTCGACGGTTGGGGTTCCGTGTTTACCATGCGGAACCGTATAGACGGCGACACTGATGTCCTCATCCTTGGTATGGCTGACATTGTCGAAGACGGCGACGCGGTCATAGGCACGTTCTTGGAGATCGAGCGCGGCCCAGTCGCCATTTGGCACATGCGCGATCAAACCGTCAATTTCTGCAGAACTATCGGGCTCCACCGTTAGATATGCCACTGAGCGCAGATTTGTGTGCCGCCAGATTCGCCGCCACCCACGCAATTGCGCGGGATGCGCATCTTCAAAATCGTGCGTATTGCGGTTCACTAGGCTACCATAGCCAAAGAAATAGGGTGCTTTCATGGGGTCACAGTGCAAATTGCTTGATCCAAGTCAATTAGTAACCTTTCGGGAAACGTCATAGTGATTTGATTGTCGAGTGAGTATGGGAACCAGACGTGCGTATTACCAAACGAACCAATATTGCGATCCGCGTGTTGATGTATTGCACTGCGCATCGTGACCGTCTCGTGACTAAGTCCGAAATAGCTGAGGTCTGTAAGGCATCGGAAAATCATTTGGCGCAAGTGATCAATCAACTTGGACAGATGGGGGTTATCAATACTCACCGGGGTCGAAATGGTGGATTGGAACTGGCGCGTGATCCCAAAAATATTGAGATTGGCCCAATCTTCCGCGTGATGGAGGCTCCGGTGCCAGTCGCCGAATGTTTTGCAGATGCAGACAGCACGTGTCCATTGGTAGATGCCTGTCGGTTGCGGGACGCATTGCAAGATGCTGTTGAGGCCTTTTATCTGAGGTTGGACGGCGTAACATTGGATGCGTTGGTGTGCGACAACCCGGCTCTTCTAAGTATTTTGTCTCCAGAGTCGTGTGTTCAACGCTAAGACTCTTGCAAGGAGAATTTCTGCACACTACGGTATACGGCAAGTGAGTCGGGAGAACCGGAGCAATCCGGTGCCGAAGGAGCAACCGCCCCGGAAACTCTCAGGCCTCAAGGACCGACCCACTTGAAGAGAAACTCTGGAGAGAGGCGCTTAGTTGCGTCCGCCGAAGGGATAACGATCTCAGGCGAAAGAACAGAGGGGGCATCGCCCGCGCGAGCATTTTCGCGCGACAGAGTGATGCCGGACGTTTGCCATTCGTGGACCGTTTCGGAAGATAAGGAGCGAAGACCATGGGTGAACTATTGCGCACGCCATTGTTCGATCTGCATGTTGAACTTGGTGCCAAAATGGTGCCATTCGCGGGCTATGATATGCCCGTGCAATACCCGTTGGGTGTGATGAAGGAACATCTGCATACCCGCGCCGCAGCAGGTCTATTTGATGTTAGCCATATGGGGCAAGTAATTCTGCGCGGCGAAAACCATGAGGCCGTGGCTAAGGCATTTGAAGCATTGGTACCAATGGACGTTCTGGGCCTAGAAGTTGGGCGCCAAAGGTATGGGCTGTTTACAAATGAAGCGGGTGGAATTGACGACGACCTAATGTTTGCCAATCGGGGTGATCATTTGTTCGTAGTGGTCAATGCAGCCTGCAAGACTGAAGATGTTGCGCGTATGAAAACCGCCCTTGAACCTGATGTGTCGGTCGAGGTGATAGAAGATCGTGCATTAGTGGCCCTTCAAGGCCCGGTTGCGGAAAGCGCGTTAGCACGGCTAAATGCGGCGGTGGCCGATATGCGTTTCATGGATGTGAAAACCGTTGCCCTTCTGGGGGTGGATTGCTGGATCTCGCGTTCGGGCTACACCGGCGAGGACGGATATGAGATTTCCATACCTGCTGATACAGCCGAGGCCGTATGCCGTGCTTTACTGGACATGGACGAGGTTGAACCCATTGGCCTCGGCGCTCGCGATAGTCTGCGCCTTGAGGGGGGGCTTTGTCTTTATGGAAATGACATTGATGCTGGCACATCGCCGATTGAAGGCGGACTGATCTGGGCTATCCAGAAAGTTCGGCGGGCGAACGGCGAAAGGGCAGGCGGGTTTCCCGGTGCCTCGCGCATCTTTGGTGATCTGGCCGAAGGGGTTGCACGCAAGCGTGTTGGCCTAGCTCCCCAAGGTCGCGCGCCGATGCGCGCTGGTACTCAGCTTTTTGCCGCCGCCGAAGGAGGCGATCCAATTGGAGAAGTCACCTCGGGTGGATTTGGCCCTACGTTGGGAGGGCCAGTGGCCATGGGTTATGTTGGCAGCGCGCAAGCAGCTGTCGGTACAGAAGTATTTGGCGAGGTCCGCGGTAAACGTCTGGCCGTTACGGTGGCGAAGATGCCGCTGGTGCCTGCCAATTTCAAACGATGATTTAACAGGGAGAAACAACTATGAAATTTACGGAAGAACACGAATGGTTGCGCGTTGAGGGTGATGTTGTCGTGATTGGCATTACCGCCCATGCTTCGGAACAACTGGGGGATGTGGTGTTCATCGAGCTACCAGAAGTCGGCACTGAAGTGACCAAAGATGAAGAAGTTTGCGTCATTGAGTCCGTCAAAGCTGCGTCTGATATTCTGGCCCCGATTGATGGTGAAATTGTCGAAGTAAACGATCCTCTGGTCGAAGATCCCGGTAAGGTCAACGAAGACCCAACTGGGGACGCGTGGTTCTTTAAAATCAAAGCCGCCGATGCGTCACAGATGGACGATTACATGGATGAAGCCGCGTATAACACCTTTATCGGTTAATCCGTGACCTTCGCGGCCGCTGGATGGTGACCGACCGAAGGACCCTAAATCAAAAAGTAGCCCGTAGGGCGGGGCGCAATCCATCCGGTGCGCCAGACACTCACTGTTGGAGAATGACATGCCGTTCAAACCGACCGATTATCTGCCCTATGATTTTGCCAATCGTCGGCACATCGGGCCCTCGCCTGAGGAAATGACTGAAATGTTGGATGTCGTTGGGGCATCCGATCTTGATGCGTTGATTGATGACACCGTACCGGAAAGCATCCGTCAGGCCGCGCCTTTGGAATTCGGCAAACCAATGTCCGAACGCGAATTGTTGCATTACATGCGCGTGACAGGTGCTAAAAACAAAGTTCTCAATAGCCTCATTGGCCAAGGCTATCATGGCACAGTGACGCCACCCGCAATTCAGCGCAACATCCTAGAAAACCCTGCTTGGTACACAGCTTATACGCCGTACCAACCAGAGATTTCGCAAGGCCGCCTTGAGGCATTGCTGAACTTTCAAACAATGGTGTCAGACCTGACTGGCCTCGAGATTGCTAACGCATCGTTGTTGGACGAGGCAACCGCCTGCGCCGAAGCAATGACAATGGCCGAACGCGTATCAAAGTCCAAATCTAAAGCCTTCTTTGTGGATCGGGACTGTCATCCGCAGAACATCGAAGTTGTGAAAACCCGCGCCAAACCACTGGGCATCGATGTCATCGTTGGTAATCCTGACAAAATGGACGCAAGTGCTGTGTTTGGTGCGTTGTTTCAGTACCCCGGCACTTATGGCCATGTACGAGATTTTACCGACCACATCACCGCGTTGCATGAAAATAAGGCCATTGGCATTGTCTCGGCAGACCCTCTGTCACTGACCCTTTTGAAAGAACCCGGCGCAATGGGCGCTGACATTGCGGTTGGCAGCACCCAGCGTTTTGGCGTGCCGATTGGCTATGGCGGACCACATGCCGCTTATATGGCGACCAAGGACGCTTATAAACGCAATATGCCCGGGCGCATTGTGGGCGTGTCTATCGACTCGCGGGGTAACAAAGCTTACCGGTTGTCATTGCAAACCCGCGAGCAACATATTCGCCGCGAAAAAGCGACATCAAATGTGTGTACGGCCCAAGCCTTGCTGGCAGTCATGGCCTCTATGTACGCTGTGTTTCATGGCCCAAAAGGGCTCAAGGCGATTGCACAACGTATCCACCGCAAAACGGCGCGTTTGGCAAAAGGGTTGGAAGAGGCCGGGTTCAAAGTAGAGCCCGCCGTGTTCTTTGACACGATCACCGTGGATGTGGGGCCTCTGCAG
>ERZ1046740.1003-NODE-1003-length-21205-cov-5.172293_pt1 | contig 21205 bp, 18 predicted proteins | sample MGYA00383093_ERZ1046740 | MGnify/ENA primary metagenome ERZ1046740 (study PRJEB29581, sample SAMEA5548363) | metagenome | biome: marine; feature: coastal; material: water | depth 25 m | study: Short-term variability in the microbial, nano- and picoplankton... | reverse complement strand
CAAGGGCCGGATACGCCTGGAGTTCATTATCCCCGCTAGGGGTCTGATTGGTTTCCGTTCCCAGTTTCTGACTATGACCTCAGGCAGCGGCATCATGACCCACGTTTTTGACCACTACGGGCCGGTGAAGAATGCGGAAATCGTCCACCGCACCAACGGCGTACTGGTCTCCATGGTGAAGGGTAAGACGCTGGCCTATGGCCTGTTTAACTTGCAGGATCGAGGCCGTTTGTACATCGACCCGAACGTTGACATCTATGAGGGGCAGATTGTTGGCCTGCACAGTCGCAGCAACGACCTTGTGGTTAACCCCACCAAGGCCAAGCAACTGACCAATGTTCGTGCCTCGGGCACGGATGAAGCACTAACTCTGACCCCCCCTGTGCGCCACACTCTTGAGCAGGCTCTGGAATTTATCGAAGACGATGAGCTCGTGGAAGTGACTCCCGAGAGCATCCGTCTGCGCAAGAAGTTGTTGCAGGAGCACGAGAGGCGTCGTGCCGCAAGGCAGTGAAGGCGTTGATCCAACGGGTGAGTGAGGCCAGTGTTGAGGTGGCTGGTGAACCCGTGGGCGCAATAGGCACCGGTTTGCTAGTATTACTGGGGCTGGACAAGGGCGACGATGAACTCGCCGCAGCAAAGATGATAGACAAACTGCTGGCTTATCGTGTGTTCCCCGATGCTGGGGACCGAATGAACCGGTCGGTGGCTGATATCGATGGCGGCGTGCTGCTGGTGTCGCAATTCACTCTGTCTGCGGACACCGGCAAGGGCCTGCGCCCCAGCTTTTCCAGCGCCATGCCGCCGGCAGAAGCAGAGGCTTTATACCTTTGGATGCTGCAGCAACTGGGCGAGCGTCACCAGGAAGTGGCTGCCGGACGCTTTGGCGCAGATATGCAAGTGCGCCTGACAAACGACGGCCCGGTAACGTTCCTACTGGAGGTGTGAGTCAGCTCTTTCTGAGCATTTTCAGGTGGGGAATGCCGTCGAAAATATACTCTTCCCCCATCGCACTGAACCCAAAGCCCTCATAAAACCGTCGCAAGTAGGCCTGTGCATTGATGATGACGTCACTGTCTGGCCATTGCGCTAGAGTGAGCTCCACGCCTCGGCGCACCAGCTCGCGCCCCAGCTGTGTCCCCCGGGATTGGGCGGGTACCACAATACGGCCCATGGAGCTTTGCGGGTAGGCCAGGCCGGGCGGGAGGCAGCGCAGGTAGGCCAGTAAGCTGCCCTGGTCCTCACAAAGCAGGTGTGTCGCACCCTGATCAAGCCCGTCCAGGTCGGTGTAAATACACTCCTGCTCCACTGAAAATACCGCCTCACGTAGCCGTAATATCTCGTACAGTTGCTCCAGGCTAAGCTGTTCAAAAGTGAAAGTTGTCCAGCTCAGGGTCATGTTGGCGATTCCTTCCATAATTGTGTTGGCCTACCGTTCTCCCCTGTGGGATAAGTTGCTACTATAGGCTGGAAACTGCCGAGGCAACAGGACCTTGTCTGCAGGTGGCCTGAATAACAAAACAGGGATACGCGGCGCAAGGCGCTGGGGACAGTATCCAGTACAGGGGTTTGCCGATGTTGGCGAATGCTGAGCTCGCACAAGATTTCACAATCCTAAGCCAGCAGTATAAAAAACTGACAAACGCCTTGCTTGAAGAAGTAAGCATGCCCGGTATACCGGTAGATGTTGGCGTTACCGACAGTGGCAACTTCCGCGGCTTTGACGGCAACCAGTTTTATGTTGTGGAACGCGGCTCTCTGGTGGCGCGTTACCAGGGGAAGATAGTTTATATACTCGAAGAAGGAGAGATCCTGCTGCCGGATATCGCAGGGGTGGGTGATGCCCCGTCATCCGTATTTTACGGCAGTGAGGCCGGTGCTAAATTGATGGGTTACCCTGCGCTGGATTTCATGCGCAGGGTGTTTGAAGACAGTGCCATTACCAAACTGTGGACGCGTTTGCTGGTGACCTACAGCGGGCTTATGGTAAGAATCACTGCGGCCTCCCAGCCAGAGGGTTCCGAAGCAACCCCCGGGTATGAGATGTATGAATCCGGGGATATTATTATTCGCCAGGGAGAGCGGGCCGACTATGTGTTTCACATGACCTCCGGCCTTGCCGAGGTGCTGGTGGCCGATGTCACCGTGGGACGCATTGGCGAGGGCGAGATTTTCGGTGCAATGGCGGCCCTGACCCAGGCTGACCGCAGTGCGACGGTGCGTGCTAAAACCCCCTGTTCCGTGGTGAAAGTACCCAAGGAGCAGTTTACCGAGCTCATCAAGCGTAATCCTGCCACCATTCACAGCCTGCTGATTGATATGGCAAATTCCATAGTGAATCTTAACGAGCAACTGGTAGGGAAAAACGGCAGTAGCGGCATCGATTAATACTGCTTCAACGGCTTCGAACAATTTGAAAATCTCTCCCGGATGGTGAACACCGTCCCGGGTGGCTAGTGAAAAACACGAGTAAATAATGTCTGAAATTATTGAACTGGACGAAGACGGCATCGAGCAAGTGTCGTTGAAGCAGTATGCGGAGAAGGCCTACCTGGACTACTCCATGTACGTGATTCTCGATCGGGCCTTACCACATGTGGGCGACGGCCTGAAGCCGGTGCAGCGGCGTATTGTTTACGCCATGAGTGAACTGGGCTTGAAGTCCTCGGCAAAATTCAAGAAATCTGCCCGTACGGTGGGTGATGTTATCGGTAAGTTCCACCCCCATGGTGACAGCGCTGCCTACGAGGCCATGGTATTAATGGCCCAGAACTTCAGTTATCGCTACCCATTGGTAGATGGACAAGGCAACTGGGGCTCCCCGGATGACCCCAAATCCTTCGCCGCCATGCGTTATACCGAATCGCGGCTCACTGCCTATGCTGACGTATTGCTGGGGGAGCTGGGACAGGGTACTGTGGATTGGTCCCCCAATTTTGACGGCACCATGGACGAGCCAACGGTGCTGCCGGCCCAGGTGCCCAACGTGCTGCTTAATGGCACCACGGGTATTGCCGTGGGTATGGCCACCGATGTGCCTCCCCACAACCTGAGGGAAGTTGTATCGGCCACTATCGCCCTGTTGGATTCTCCAAAGTCCACCGTGGAGGAACTGTGTGAATATGTAATCGCCCCGGATTTCCCCACTGAGGCAGAAATCATCACCCCGAGAGAAGATATTCTCGCCATGTACGAGACCGGCCGCGGCTCTATGAAAATGCGGGCAGTGTGGGAAAAGGAAGCAGGCGATATCATTATTAACGCCCTGCCACACCAGGTATCGGGCTCCAAGGTGCTGGAGCAGATTGCCCAGCAGATGCAGGCGAAAAAGTTGCCCATGGTGGCAGACCTGCGGGATGAATCGGATCACGAGAACCCTACCCGCCTGGTAATCGTGCCGCGCTCCAACCGCATTGACCTTGAAGGCGTGATGAGTCACCTGTTTGCCACCACCGATCTGGAGCGCAGCTACCGGGTCAATTTGAATATGATTGGTATCGATGGCCGTCCTGGTGTGAAGGGTCTGGATCGAATCCTCAAAGAGTGGCTCAAGTTCCGCACCGAGACCGTGCGCCGCCGCCTGGAATACCGACTTGAGCGGGTGTTACGCCGCATCCATATTCTCGAAGGTTACCTGGTCGCTTTTCTCAATATTGATGAAGTAATCCATATTATTCGCACCGAGGATAAGCCCAAGCCCGCGCTGATGAAGCGCTTCAAAATCTCCGATACCCAGGCTGAAGCTATCCTCGAGTTAAAACTGCGCAATCTGGCCAAGCTGGAGGAGATGAAAATCCGCGGCGAGCAGGACGAGCTGGAGGCAGAGCGCGACAAGCTGCAGAAAATTCTAGGTTCTGCTACCCGGCTAAAAACTCTGATCAGAAAGGAACTACAGGCGGTTGCCGAGCAATACGGCGATGACAGGCGCTCTCCATTGGTGGAAGGTAGTGAAGAGGCCAAGGCCTTTAACGAACTGGAGCTGATGACCGCTGACCCAATTACCGTGGTCATGTCGCAGATGGGTTGGATTCGCGGTGCCAAGGGTCACGATATCGATCCGACTACTCTCAGCTATAAATCTGGAGATGGCTACAAAATGTCCGCCCGTGGGCGCAGCAACCAACCCACGGTGATTCTCGATTCCACCGGCCGTGCCTATACCGTGACGTCACACAACCTGCCCTCCGCCAGAGGACAGGGGGAGCCAGTAACCGGCCGGATCAACCCTCCCTCAGGTGCAACCTTCGAGGGGCTGATGATGGGTGATCAGGAGCAATTGTTCCTGCTTGCCTCGGACGCTGGCTACGGCTTTGTGGCCAAACTGGGCGAGCTGCAAAGTAAAAACCGTGCCGGTAAGGCCGCTCTGAAACTACCCAAAGGCAGCTGCGTACTGCAGCCAGCGACAATAAACGCCGAAGAGGATGCCTGGGTAGCCGCGGTATCCAACGAGGGCCGTCTGCTGGTATTCCCGCTGGCTGATCTGCCCCAGTTATCCAGGGGTAAGGGCAATAAAATCATAGGCATTCCCACTGCCCGGGTTCAGGCGAGAGAGGAGTTCGTGCTGGCTGTGCAGGTGATTACCGAAAGTGACACCCTGGTTGTTTACGCCGGCAAGCGTCATCACAAATTGAAATTCTCAGATCTGGAGCACTACCGCGGTGAGCGCGGCAGGCGCGGCAACAAATTGCCGCGAGGCTTCCAGAAAGTGGATGCCATGGAGGTTGAGGACTAGGCCAGTATCGGCACTATATAAGCGTCTGTGTAGGGTCTGTCAGTTTTCTCAGTATCAGGCGCAACTGCCTTTCCAACAGATCCCGGTAAGGGCCCTGAAATTCTTCCAGCATTGCGTAGTCCATCACCTCTGTCGCCTGGACCTGTAGGCGACCTCGGATATCCGTGTCTTCCGCAAGCGTGGGCGAGAGCAAAATCTTCGGCGGCTTGCTCGCACACACCAGCTGCAATTCATCGAGAGTTGACTGCATATACAAGCCGGGATAGATATCTGAACTGTCGCCTATGCCCAGCTCGCTCTGGGAGATAGCCATAGCCGTGGACAGCGACAAAGACATATGTTGTTCCAGCTCCCGGCATACCGACTGAACCAGCCAGGCACAGGAGGCGGCGCGAAAGGGTGCGCTGCCGGCACTGCCTTCCCCGGAAAAATACACTGCCAGCGCAAATTGTCGGGTAACCTGTAATTCGCCACCGTAGAATCCCGCGGCGGCATATACCACCTGGTGGAGCCTGTCGGTATAACGGTGCAGGGATTGTTCATCCAGAGTTTCGACGTAGTTTTCCAGGCTGTTCAGGTGCAGATACAGCACCGCAGTGGTGTTGTAGTTCTCATCTTTTGCCCCGGCATCGCTACGGGTGCGAAGCAGGTCCATGGGCAGGGCTTCTATGCGCTGGGAAAGCAGATCCAGCTCGTTGAGCGGCGCAGCCCTGGGGTCGTCTTCCTCAAGGGCCACTGAGCGCGCCAATTGTTGCAGGCGGCTGCCTAGCCGATTACCCAGGTGTCGGCTGCCGCCGTAAACGGCCAGGCTCAGCAGTAGGGCGAGCCCCAGCAGGCTGAGTATCAGGCGCGAATGGGCGGCTTGGGACGCTTCGCCGCCTATAGTGATAACCACTTCGCCGGCGATATCCGATTCGATGCGAATTGGCGCGCGGTATTGCATTGGGTCCGCACCGGCCGGGCGCCCCGCTTCCCCCAGCACCTTGCCATCTACATCAAAAATCTGCACTTGCTGTACAGAGGAGCTTTCAACGAATCGCTGCAGTGAGGCGGAAATACCCAACAGATCGCCTCTTTCCAGGGCAGTGCTTACCCGCCGGGCAATCAGCTGTGCCATTGTGCTGCCAAATTCCACCTGCTGCACATCTCGCATATGTTTGCTGGAGGCGGCTCCCAATAGAACCAGGGCGAGGCCGACCAGCAGGCATAGTACGGCGGCAACTAGCCCCAGTTGCTGGCCGAGGCTGGAGGTTTTCAGGCGCTCTATCACGGAGAAGTCAGAATCCTTGGTGGTCGCGGCCCAGTATAAACAGAGGTCCGGTACCAGAGCCAGTTTCTGTTGCGTAATGGTACGCTTCCCTCAGTCAAAGGCGACCAGTAGAATAACCAGTCTTCTCTGATATCCTCTGGATTTATCCCTTGAGCAATATTTTGCTGATAACCATATCCGGTGCTGACCAAAGCGGTGTTACTGCAGGAGTCAGCGGCATTCTGGCACAGCAGGGTGTGAACGTTCTGGATATCGGCCAGGCGGTGATTCACTCGACTCTCTCCATGGGCGTACTGATCGAACTCCCCGATGACTGTGACCGCAACGCAATGACCGCGGCCATCGAGAGCTTTGCCCAAAAAAAGGCTCTTAGCGCCAGACTCACGGCAGTGGACCGCAACAGCTATCAGGACTGGGTGCTGGTCCAGGGCCGGTCCCGCTTTATCATTACCCTGCTGGCGCGCAAGATCACTGCGGACCAGATCGCCCGGGTAACCGAGGTGGTATCTGCGCACGAGCTCAACATCGATGGCATTAACCGGTTGTCTGGACGTCTGCCCCTGGGAGAGTTGCCAGCCCTGAGTAAGGCCTGTGTTGAGTTTTCTGTTCGTGGCCCAATGAGTGATTCCAGTCTGTTTCGGCGCGATCTGTTGGAAGTTGCCGCTGCCCTGGACGTAGACCTTGCCCTTCAGCAGGACAATATGTACCGCCGCAATCGGCGTTTGGTGGCTTTCGATATGGATTCCACGCTGATCGAAGCAGAAGTGATTGATGAGCTGGCTGTTTTGGCCGGTGTGGGTGAACAAGTGAGCGCTATTACCGAGCGAGCCATGCGTGGCGAGATTGATTTCTCGGAGAGTTTTCGCGCCCGGGTCGCATTGCTGGAAGGGTTGGGAGAAGAGGCGCTTGAACAGGTGGCGGCCAGCTTGAAGATTACCGAGGGTGCAGAGCACTTGATCAGCACCCTGGGAACCCTGGGCTATAAAACAGCTATTTTATCAGGCGGTTTCACCTATTTTGCCCGCTATCTGCAGTCCCGCCTGGGGATGGACTATGTTCATGCCAACGAGCTGGATGTTGAAAATGGCAAGGTCACAGGGAAGATCAGCGGCCCCATAGTCGATGGTGAGCGCAAGGCCGAGTTGCTGAGAAGCCTGGCCAGGGAGGAGGGCATTGACCTGCAGCAGGTTATCGCGGTGGGCGATGGAGCCAACGACCTTCCCATGCTTAGCATAGCGGGCCTGGGTATCGCCTTTAGGGCCAAGCCTTTGGTAAAACAGTCTGCTGAGCAGTCGATCTCGACTCTTGGTCTGGATGCGATTTTATATCTGCTGGGTTTCAGTGACCGTTACCAGAGCCCGGAGTAGCTAACCTAAATCTTGCTCCAGAGGGAACCATAGGCACTGTCCAAGGGCCCGCTCTTGTCCTGAGAGAGCATATCTCCCAGTTCCTGGATGTAACGAAAATCAAACTGGATGAAGCTGGCTGTAGCCGCTACCTGCCGCGATAGCTGAATGTGGAATGTTTCTTCGTTGCGAACCAGGGTAATCTTTTGCTGTTCGCGAAAGCCTGCCCGGGGTGTAATCAGGGTATGGGGCTGTCCTACGAGCTCGATTTCAGGTAGTAGTAGTACCCGTATTGGTGCGGACTTCTCGCCTGTCTTTTGATGAATCATGGCCCCGTAAGCCTTTGCGTGGGGGCTTAATAGTTCCAGCCCCAGAAGAGTGCGGGAGTTTTCCAACCGGCTGATCCAGCGGATTACGGCAATAATCCAGTTGCCACCCTGTTCTTCCTGCACACTGACAATGTCTCCCGCTTTAACGTCCTTGGGCAGGTCTGTGGACCACTCCAGGCAGTAGCCTCCCGGGCTGGCATTGGATAGGGCAACATCGTATGTCGGGTAGTGTTGTTCTGGCGACAGCGCCGGGCCCTCTTCTATCAGTGCAGCGGCAGTCGCTTCATCCAGCTCAATCTGGTGAGCGATTTCCGACTCGCCGTCGGGGAGTGAGTCGTCTCCCAGCGCATCGCTCTCGGGGTTTGCCTCACCCCACATATCCTGGTGGTTTCTGCTCTGCAGGAAAGGGTTGGTTGCCACCCGGTCTGTGGCTACGGGCACGTAATTGTCGCCATAAAGCAAATGATCAAATACCCGGCTACCTGCTGTGTGATAGTGCGCCGCGCTCAGACCTATGCTTACTCGAAGCGGGGTATTGGCTGGAGACCGGGTGAAATTGCGCATACTCATCTTGCCAAGCGAGTCGATGAGGTGGGCGAGCATATTAGATGGCAGCCTCGTTCCTGCACCCAGCGCGACGCCTGGTTTGCCGCTCTTATTGTCTTCCGCACGTAATTGCTCCAGATTGGCAATCATAGGCGCGGTGTCGATGTAACGGCACTGGGGCCCGGTACTTCCCCTATAGAGGGAGCTGTAGAAAGGCGGCTGATCGCTGTCCAGGTCCACCAGAAAAAGGCCCGAGCCAGTATCTGGGCCATGCAGTTTTATCAGAGAAGTCCACTGACCAAGCGCCACCGCAACAGCCGAGAGATCACTCTGGCGCAATTGGTTTGGCTTACAACATCCGAGCATGACTGCTTGCAAGTAGATGCTGCTAATACTTGAATTCCCGGCAACAGGGTCTGCGACGGGAAGCCTCGCCAGGCCCTGTCTTTCGGCCAGTGCGTAGAGTTGGTGTATGGTCAACCAGCCACTAAACTCCACCGGGCGAAACAGCTGGAATGTTTGCAGTACTTTACGGCAGCAAAGCGACAGGGCGCGCTGGATGGCCTCACAGACCAGGCGTGCAGGGTTGATGTGGCGAATAGAATCCTTTTGCTGCAGCGCCTCAATGGCAACTATCGTGTAGGCAGTACTGAGCAGCCCCAGCAGCCTATCGGCCAGCTCCGCCATCTGCAGAGGCTCCTCGGGCATGACCAGGGGTTGATGGAGAAAGCGCCTGGACAGATTTCCCAACGCGACATCAGCTGTTGAGCGCAGCGCTTCGAGAATGCTGTAGCGTACCTCGGGTGAGAGTGGAACGCGGTTAAGCTGCCCCAAGGCCTGGAGTAGTTGTTGAACTACCCCCGCCGTATTGGTAACCGGTAGGTGGGCAGCCCAATCGCTGGCTCCGTCGGCATTCGCCCGAAAAGTAGAGAAGTCCGCCAAATCCTGGCGAGGTATTCTCAACTTTATGGGTGCGTTGCTGTTCATACCGCTGGTCACCTCATTGTGATCGGAAGCTACAGGCTCAGACACTAAGAATATCCCTTAATTCTGACCCTCGCCAGCGTAACATCACCGTTCCCAATGTCAGGGCCACTGGGGTATCATTAGCCCCCTTTTTTAGAGCGACAATACGGACACACCATGGCGAACTACTCCACTAACGAATTCCGCTCAGGCCTGAAGGTAATGCTGGACGGCGACCCCTGCAGTATTCTCGACAACGAATTTGTGAAACCTGGCAAAGGCCAGGCTTTCAACCGGGTGAAAATGCGCAATCTCACCACCGGCAGAGTGTGGGAACGAACTTTCAAATCGGGCGATAGCCTGGAAGGCGCCGACGTTATGGAACGAACTATGGAGTATCTGTATACCGACAGCGAGTTCTGGTACTTCATGGAGCCGGATACATTTGAGCAATTCGAGGCCGATGCCAAAGCTGTAGGTGAGACTCACTTGTGGCTGAAAGAGCAGGACCGCTGTGAAGTGACTCTCTATAACGGTTCTCCCCTGTCTGTGGCGCCGCCAAATTTTGTCGAGCTGGAAATTACCGAAACTGACCCGGGCTTGAAAGGAGATACCGCCAGTGGCGGCAGTAAGCCGGCTACACTCAGCACCGGCGCCGTGGTTAAAGTGCCCCTGTTCCTCAGTCAGGGTGAAGTGATCCGTGTAGATACTCGCACCGGGGAATACCAGGGTCGCGCCAGCAAGTCCTGATCTTCCTGTGAACTGGCAGCCCGCGGCGCAACTGGAACAACTGCAGGCGCGGGCGCAGTTGCTGGCCCGAATTCGCGGGTTTTTCGCCCAGCGAGAAGTACTTGAAGTTGAAACGCCTCTGCTTTGTGCCAGCGGTATTACAGACCCTGCCATAGAACCTTTGAAAGTGGAGCGAGGCGTTTCGATCACTGCCCCGCGCTATTTACAAACATCCCCCGAATACGCCATGAAGCGCCTGTTGGCGGCAGGCTCCGGCCCTATTTACCAGCTGACCCGCGCTTTTCGTGACGGCGAGGCGGGTGGTCGCCACAATCCCGAGTTTTCCATACTTGAGTGGTATCGCCCGAGCTTTGACCATCACCAGTTAATGGTAGAGGTGGCAGAGCTTATTATCGAATGCCTGGGAGAGCAGCCCGTTGAATACATCAGTTACCAGCAATTATTTCAGCAGTTGCTGGCCGTGGATCCGCATAACGCAGAAGCAGCAGAACTTGAGGAATTAGCCGTAGAGTACCTGGATCCGGGTACTTTGTCTGGCGATAAGGACCTGTGGCTGGACCTGCTGATGAGTCACGTACTGGAGCCACAACTGGCCGGGCGTGGCCTTTGCTTCATCTACGATTACCCTGCAAGCCAGGCGGCCCTGTCGCAGATAGTGGATGTCGACGGCGTGCCGGTAGGCCAGCGTTTTGAGCTGTACGTGAATGGCGTGGAACTGGCCAATGGCTACCGGGAACTTACTGACGCCGCTGAACAGCGGCAGCGCTTTGAGGCGGACAATCTGCGCCGCCGGGAATACGCCCTGCCTGAATATCCCATCGACCAACATTTGTTAGCGGCTCTGGATTACGGTTTGCCAGAGTGTAGTGGGGTTGCCCTTGGGGTGGACAGGTTGCTGATGTTACTGACGGGAGTCCGGGATATCAGTGAAGTCCTGTCATTTGACTGGCACCGGGCCTGAGCCGCTTTCCTCCATGATTGCCGGGCCATAGCCGGCAATGAACTCTGGCGGCAGGCGCCGGGGGCGGCCGCTGCTGAGCTCGATACAGGCAAAATGCATGACACCGCGCAGCAGGGTTATGCCGTCGCTGGGCCTGATGACCTGAAAGTGCCGTTGCATGGTAAGGCGCTTGTCCCAGTGGATGAGCCAGGTGCCGGCAATGATGTCATCTCCTTCCCGGGAGGCCTGCAGGTAATCGTATTCGCTGCGAGTAATGGCCATGGCACGATCCAGCTGCTGGTAAACATCAAGCCCCAGGCCCAACGCCTGTGAGTGTGCCCATGCCACCTGCTCGCACCATTTTACGTAGACGGCGTTATTGGTGTGGTTCAGCCCATCAATATCTTTTGGCCCTACCCGAGTGCTGAATGTGTAGGGATCAGGGTAATCCCATAACTCGCCCAGCAGCATCAGGCAGGTTCTGCCTGTAGCAGTTCTTCGTCGTATTCCGCTGGCTTAAGCGCCACATTGGCGAAGCCATAGATGACAGCGATGATAGGGCAGATAAAGTTGAAGAAGGCGAAGGGAGCGTACTGGAAGGTGGCAATACCCAGTGTCGCTGACATATAGGCGCCACAGGTATTCCAGGGAATCAGCGCAGAGGTCAGGGTGGCGGAATCTTCCAGGGTGCGCGAAAGATTGAGTCGAGACAGGCCTCGCTCGCCGTAGGCATCCCGATACATGCGCCCGGGCAGAGCGACGGAAATGAATTGGTCCGCCGCCAGTATGTTAGTGCCTATACAGGTCAATACGGTGGTGGCGATCAATGAGCCGGTGCTGCGCACACCCCGCAGAGTGAGTTGTAGCAGATAGCTGAGAATCCCGGTTCTTTCCAGCACACCGCCAAAGCCCAGGGCACAGATAATCAGCCAAACCGTGTTCAACATGCTGCTCATGCCACCCTTGCTAAGCAGGGCGTCAAGAAATTCGTTGCCGCTGTTAGAGCTGTAGCCGTCGAATAGGGCCACCCATATTCCCTTGGTCAAGGCAAAGGGCCGGCTTAGCTCTGTCGGGTTGCCCGCGAGCTCCAATACGCTGTCGCCCTGGAACAAAAGTGCAAAAACTGCCCCCGTGAGGGCACTGATAACCACTGCCGGGTAGGCGGGAAACTTTTTGAACACGAGAAACAGCATCAGTGCCAGTGGCAGTAACAGGTGAAGACCAATATTGAACTCACTGGCCAGGGACCCCTGCAGGGCAATAATTTCCTCTGGCGCGGCGCCGCCACCGCCACCCAGCAGGGCGAAAATTATCAGGGCGATGCTAATACTGGGGATGGTAGTCCATAGCATATGGCGTATATGCTCGAACAGGTCTACCCCGGCGGCCGCAGCAGCGAGGTTGGTGGTGTCAGACATGGGCGATAGCTTGTCGCCGAAATAGGCCCCGGAGACAATGGCCCCGGCGGTGATTGCCGGCGATAAATCGAAACTGCCAGCGATGCCCATGAGCCCGATGCCCAGGGTACCCGCCACCGTCCATGAGCTGCCAATACTGATGGCGACCAGCGCGCAGATAGCGGCCGCTGCGGCATAGAAGATACTGGGGTTAAGTACCTGCACACCGTAGTAGATCATAGTTGGCACGGTGCCACAGAGAATCCACGTACCTATTAACATGCCTACCGCCAGCAGGATCAGGCTGGGTCCCATGCCTACGCCAATCCCGTGAATCAGACCCTCCTGACATTTCGCCCAGGATAATCCGGTACGCTTTCCCACAAGGGCGGCAATACAGGTGGCCAATACCAGGGCAATCTGGTTGGCGCCGTAGGAAGAGTCTGACCCGAAGAGGTAGACTGAGCAGGCCAACATGACGATCAACAACACAATGGGGGTAAGGGCGAGTACCGGCGTAAGCCGGGGATTGACGTGCTCTTCGGTGCTCAAGGTTTCTCGCTCCGTATTACTCGAAGGGTGAGGACCAGCGTCCATGGCTACGCAGAATGCCTCAAATTACCAGTAGGGTACAGGCTGCGGTCTGACATCGGGGCGGGGATCACGTAACATAGCCAGGCTTTTGAACCACAATATCTGCAGTGATACATGGCATGACATTTCTTTTTCGCACTCTTCGCTTTTTTACCGGCATTGCCCTGTTTGCTGTCGTAGCATGTGCTGTTCCAGAGACGGGGCCTGCAGAGATTGAACCGCTGTTGGAGGGAGAGGCCAGCCAAAGCGGCCCCGGAGCCCCCACCAGTATCCGCGTGCGCACACTGGTGCAATGGCTAAAAGAGCCCTGGGGACTAGATTTCCTGCCGGACGGCCAAATACTGCTCACCGAAAAAGTGGGCAAGCTGCTGTTGATAGATCCCACAAGCTGGGAGACTCGTGAGGTAACGGGCGTTCCAAAAAGTGCCGATGCCGGGCAAGGGGGGATGATGGATGTTCTCATTCACCCGCAATTTGAGGACAACGGCTGGGTATATCTCAGCTATGCCGTGGAACTGGACGGTGGTTATACCACCCGAGTCAGCCGTGGGCGACTGCAGGGAGATGCCCTGACGGAAGTGCAGGAACTGTTTACCGCACTGCCTGCTTACAATGCGCGCCGGCATTTCGGCTCCCGCCTGTTGCTGCACCAGGGCATGCTCTTTATTACCGTGGGTGATAGAGGCAATCGGGATACGGCGCAGGACCTTGGTACTCACAATGGCAAGGTCATACGCCTGGCTGAAGATGGCCAGCTGCCTGCCGATAACCCCTTTGTGACAAGCCCCGATGCCCGGCCCGAAATCTACAGCTATGGCCATCGCAATCCCCAGGGTATCGCCCTGCACCCACATAATGGCCAGATCTGGGTTTCCGAACACGGCCCGATGGGGGGTGATGAGATTAATGTTTTGCAAGCAGGTGCCAACTACGGGTGGCCAGTCATTACCTACGGCAAAGAATACAGTGGCGATCCTATTGGTGAGGGGACTCACCGGGAAGGGATGAAGCAGCCACTGATCTATTACACCCCATCCATCGGTATTGCGGGCCTGGCATTCTATACCGGGAGCCAGTACCCCCAATGGGCTGATTCCCTGTTGGTAGCGGGCATGAAGATGACACGCATAAACCGGCTTGAGCTTGACGGTGACGGCCTTGGCAAGGAGACCCGCCTGCTGGGTGATTTAAAAATGCGTATCCGTGATGTGAAATTTGGTCCTGATGGCCTGCTTTACGCTCTGGCAGATGGCTCCCGCCTGATACGCCTGCAGCCCCCCGAATGACTTACCTGTTGCCAAACCCGGTGAACTGATGGAACCGGATCGCCGGGCACTGGTGTATGGCCTGACGGCGGTGTTGCTTTGGTCTACTGTCGCCACGGCGTTCAAATTGGCTTTGCGAGAACTGGATGTCCCGCAGTTGCTTGCCTACGCGTCACTTTTTTCCTGTCTCGCCCTGGGGATGGTGCTGGTGGCGCAGGGCAAGCTGGGCCTGGCTCGCAGATACTTCACAAGCACCCCTGGATACTTTTTGTTGATGGGCCTGGTCAATCCCGTTTTGTATTACCTGATATTGCTGAAAGCCTACGATTTGCTGCCCGCCCAACAGGCCCAGGCAATTAACTATACCTGGGCGATTACCCTGGCCCTGCTGGCCGTGCCTTTGCTAGGCCAGCGCCTGGGGCCCAGGGATCTTCTGGCAGTCTGCATGGGCTACCTCGGGGTGTTGATTATTGCTACCCGGGGCCAGCTTCTGTCTTTGCAGTTTGATAGCCTACCCGGGGTGATGTTGGCGCTGGCCAGTACGCTGGTCTGGGCTCTCTACTGGATATTTTCTGTTCGCAATGAGCGCGATCCGGTGGCTTGCCTGTTTCTGAATTTTCTCGTGGCAACACCGGCCGCGATGCTGGTTTGTGTTGTATTTTCCCAGCTTAAGATTGCGAGTCTCACTGCTCTGGCGGGAGCGGCCTATGTCGGTCTGTTTGAGATGGGTATTACTTTCGTGTTGTGGTCTACCGCCCTGCGCCTGGCCAGCGGTGTCTCTCGGGTGAGCAACCTCATTTTTCTCTCGCCTCTTATCTCCATGGTGTTTATCGCCACTGTGTTGGGCGAGAGCATACACCCGGCCACTCTGGTGGGGCTCGCCCTGATCATGCCTGCCGTTTTGATCCAGCAAGTTCGTCCTCAACCCGCTGGTTTCAGAGATGGCTGAGGCATGGACGGAGCTGGCGCCCCATTACTACAGGGATAATTTCCAGCGCCTGTGTGATGCAGTGACGGCGCAGTATGGCGACCTGCTCCGGGATCATGAGCATGCACTGTTGCAGGGGTTTAGTGCGCTGGAGTTTTCTGCCCAGTGTTTATACGTTCGATTGGTAACCCGGGTAGGACCTCTATTCAGAACGAGCGCCATCAACTATCCGGAGCTGGGTGATTGCGAGCTTTTGTTAGAGCAGCTGTTGGCTGCGGAAATGGTACAGGAGTTCAAAGCGCTCCCACTGGAACAGCTGGCCAGACTTTTTACCCGGCAGCAGCTGGTAAACGCATTCGCTGCGGAGCTGCAAGAGCCGGTTAGCCAGCGTAAAGCGGAGTTGCTGGCAAGCATAAAAGCCAGAAATTTCAGCGAAGATGACTTGTACCGTCTTGCCTGCGCTGAAACCGATGAGCGGATTGTTATGCCAGCGGCCGGGGAAACGGTGCAGTTGCTGCAGCTACTGTTTTTCGGTAACCGCTACCAGAGTCTGACCGACTTTGTGCTCAGCGACCTTGGCGTGGCTTGTTATTACCCCTATGAACTGGACCCGGATCAGCGCCTTTTCTATAACAGGAAGTCTGTTGAGGAGTATTTGCACTGTTGCTCTTTGCACGACCTTGCCAGAGAGCAGCGGGACAGTGGTGATGTCGATGGCTTGTGTGAGCTTGCACAGTTAGTGTGCGAACTTCCGCCCCCGGAATACCCGCCCACCCGCCATCGCAGGGCTCGGCTGTGTAACTTTCTCGGTAGAGAGATGGAACGCTGCAAGGAGCCACAGTTGGCACTTGCTCTTTACCGAGACAATGAATTGCATCCGGCCAGGGAGCGACGTGCGCGAGTGATGGAAGCGACTCGCGACTTTGCCGGGGCCGCGAGGCTTTGTAGAGCGATTATTGCTAATCCCTGGGGAGAGGAGGAGCAGGAGGCCGCCAGAAGAATATTGACCAGGGCGGAGCGTAAACTTGGTGAGCGCTCCGCCCCAATCAGGCGAGACCGGTTTCCACGCCTTGAACTGGAACTGAAGAAACAAGACAGTACAGTGGAATCGCTCGCTGCACTGGCATTACAAGAACATTGGCCAGCGGTGCATTATGTGGAAAACCACCTGTTCAATGCTTTGTTCGGGCTGGCGTTCTGGGAGCAGATATTTTCTCCAGTGCCTGGTGCTTTTCACCATCCGTACCAGAGTATTCCAGCGGATATGTACCAACAGAGTTTTCAACAGCAGCGCAACAGTGCAATTAATGCCCGCCTCAAGGAGCTGGCAGATATTCCCCTGGAACAGGAACTGGTAAAGGTCTACGACCGCTGCCAGTCCTACCAGTGCCGCTGGGTGAACTGGCGCAGGATTTCCCGGCAGTTGGTGGCAGAGGCTGCAAGCGTCATCCCGGCTGAGCATTTGCTGGCGATCTGGAAACGAATGATGTTTGATCCCAGGGAAAATCGACGGGGTTTTCCCGACCTGATCGCCCTGGGTGCTTGCTCAGGAGATTACCAACTGATCGAAGTAAAAGGCCCTGGGGATGCCTTGCAGGATGGTCAGAAGCGCTGGTTGCGATTCTTTGCCCAGTGGGATATTCCTGCCACAGTGGCCTGGGTGCAGTGGGACAATGACTGAGATAGCCATTGCCGTGCGGGAACTCGTGGCTTTTTGTCACCGCAGTGGTGATATAGACCATCGCTTCACCCCCTCTCCCACATCCCGACAGGGTATAGAGGGACACCAACGGGTTTACCAAAGCCGGCCAGCCAGTTATCAGCGTGAGTTCTCAGTCAGCCATCAATTCCAGCATGCAGATATCTCCTTGCTACTGCGTGGTCGGGCTGATGGTTATGATCCGCACCAGGGCATGGTTGAGGAGATCAAAACCTGCCGCATTCCATTTGCAGATATCCCGGAATCGGTAAGCCGGCAGCATATGGCCCAGGCCAGAATTTATGCCGCCCTGGTTGCCCTGTGCGAAGAGCGGGAGCAGATGGAAGTGCGCCTGACCTGGTTCAATATAGACAGCGGTGAGGAATTCACTCAGTCCTGCAGTTACAGCACCTGCGAGCTTGCCGCTTTCCTGACACAGACTCTGGAGAGTTTTTCGAGTTGGCTTAAAATACTTGCTCAATTGCGTTCATGGCGGAACGAAAGTATTAAACAGCTGGACTTTCCCCACGGTGATTTCCGCAAGGGTCAACGGGAAATAGCTGAACTTGTATACAAGTGCGTGGATCAGGGCGGACAACTAATGGTGGAAGCGCCCACCGGTATAGGCAAGACCGCTGCCACGCTATACCCGGCACTTAAAGCACTGGCCACCGGCAAGCATGATGGCATTCAATTTGTTACCGCTCGCACGGTTGGCAGGCGCGCTGCGGAGGATTGCCTGGGGCACTTCCGGGAGGCGGGCCTGCGCGCCAGCGCACTGAGTCTGACGGCCAAAGAGCGCATTTGTTTCTCTCCCGGCAAAGCCTGCCACGCAGAAGATTGCCGCTTTGCCCGCGGCTATTACGATCGCTTACCTGCAGCCCTTGAAGAGGCGATTAACTCTCCCGCCCTGCGCCGGCCCGAGATAGAGGCTCTGGCAAGAGAACACGAAATCTGCCCCTACCAGTTGGCGGATGACCTGCTGCCCTGGGTGGATATTGTTATCGCTGACCAACACTATGTGTACAGCCTGACCCCCAGGTTGGGGGCGTCCATTTCAGGTGACACGAAGCGCTGGACCGTATTGCTGGATGAGGCCCACAACCTGCCAGAGCGGGCCCGCAGTATGTACTCGGCGAAACTGGCCAAAGCTTCAGTCATGAAGGTAAAGCAGTTGGTAAAGTGGCCCGGGCTTTGCGAGCAATCAATCAGGCTTTGTTAGAGCTACAGCGGGAGGATTGGCAGGAAGAGCTATTCGACAGTCGGCAGATATTACCCGAGCGCCTGTTGGGCTGCCTTCATCTGTTTACTGGCGCGGTCGGTGAGGAGTTGGCGACGCAGCCTACACTAATGCAGCGCCAGCCCCTGCTGATGGAGTTTTATTTTGATGTCCTGCAATGGCTGCGGGTGGCGGAATGTTTTGACGAGGACTTCCACCTGGAATTGAGCCGCGGCTCTGGTAAGCAAAGTCTGGTGGTCAGGCTGAACTGCCTCGATGCCACCCGGTTACTGGTGGACAGGCAACAGGCTGTGCACGCGGCAGTGGTGTTCTCAGCCACACTTTCTCCACCCGATTGGATGCGCACGCTGCTGGGGCTGACAGAGGACGCGGTGTGCCGGCGTATAGACTCCCCCTTCGATGCACAGCAGTTTCAGGTTTCTATCAGCACCGCGATAGACACTCGTTACCGCCAGCGCCAGGCGAGCATGGGGGGCCTGACCGACTTGATTGAGCAGTGGCTTGCGCAGAGCCGTGGCAATTGCATTGTCTACTTTCCTTCATACCGCTACATGCAGGATTGCCTTGAAGGCCTGCAGCTGCCCATGGGCTTGCAGCTTTGGCAGCAAGTGTCCGATCAGGCAGCGGAGACCAGGGAGGAGCTGTTGCATCTGCTCTCGGTCCGGCGCGACGTAGCCGCCTTTTGTATTTTAGGGGGCGTGTTCGGTGAGGGAATCGACCTTCCTGGAGATCAACTGGCGAGCGTGGTTGTAGTAGGAGTGGGCCTACCCCAGGTGAACCGGGACCGGGAGCAGCTGCGCCAGTGGTATCAGCAGCGCTATGGCGCCGGCTTTGAGTTCGCCTACCTATACCCAGGCATGCAAAAAGTAAATCAGGCCCTGGGAAGAGTGATCAGAACACACCAGGATCAGGGTACAGCCCTGCTGATCGACAGTCGCTACAGTGTGCAGGACTATCGGGACCTGCTTCCTCGCCAGTGGAGCTATGATCTTTCCTAGACCGCTATGGTCTATATATTTGGGCCCTGTTGCCCTTGCTCATTCAGCCGGAGCTCGTAAATTAGCTACCCAGCCGCTCATGGGTTAGATTTTGACCCCTCTGGCGCCAGTGGCAGATTTCCCCGGTGAATATCTGCCATCACTTCCGCTTTATACCAATTGTGCTAGAGTAGGCGCCCGCTCGAAACCGGGCGGGGAAAAATTACGGGGAAAAGCCCTCAGAGGCTTCCGAATAAGTGCCGATCAGCCGAATAAGAGCCGATCAGCGGCTAAATTGAAACACACTGCTACGGGGGTAGACACCGCGATGCGTATTGCAATACCCAAAGAAACCCACCCGGGTGAGAACCGGGTCCCGATCATTCCCGACATGGCCAAGAAGTTGGTCAATATGGGCGCTGATCTGGTCATTGAGGCCGGCATGGGTGTCGGATCAGGCTTTACTGACGCCCAATACACCGAGGTGGGTGCGTCCGTTGAGACGGATCGCAACGCCCTGTTCGGCTCCGCTGACGTGCTGCTGCGGCTGCGCAAGCCGGAGATGGATGAGATTCCCTTAATGAAGGCTGGTTGTATTCATATCAGCTACCTGGACCCCTTCAATGAGCAAGAGCTGGTAGGGGCCCTCAAGAACGCCGGCATTACCGCCATCTCCATGGAGATGATTCCCCGCACCACCCGCAGCCAGAAGATGGACGCCCTGAGCTCCCAGGCCAACCTGGCCGGCTATGTGATGGTGATGGAGGCCGCGTCGGCCTTACCGCGCATCTTCCCCATGATGATGACGCCAGCCGGGACCTTAAAGCCCGCCAACGTCTTCGTCATCGGCGCCGGAGTGGCAGGGCTGCAGGCCATCGCTACCGCCAAGCGCCTGGGCGCCAAGGTCACCGCCTTTGATACCCGTCCGGTAGTGGCTGAGCAGGTGCAGTCCCTGGGCGCCAAGTTCCTGGAGATCGACCTGGGTGAAACCGGTGAGACCGCCGGTGGCTATGCCAAGGAATTAACCCCGGAACAGGTGCAAATGCAGCGCCAGGCCCAGAAGGACGTGATCGCCAAGTCCGACGTGGTGATTACCACCGCCCAGGTGTTTGGACGCAAGCCACCGGTACTGGTGACCAGTGACATGATAGAGGGCATGGCCCCCGGTTCAGTGATTGTCGACATGGCCGCAGAGACCGGCGGCAACGTGGAAGGCTCTGTGCCCAACGAGGTGGTTACCATCAATGGCGTCACCGTAATCGGCAAGGGCAACCTGGCCGGCGAAGTGGCCAGAGACGCCAGCCAGATGTACTCCTCCAATCTATTCAACCTGGTGGAAGACAACTGGGACGAGGAACAAAAACAGCTGATTGTGGATTTTGAAGATGACATTCTGCCAGGCTGCATCATCACCCACGGTGGTGAAATTACCAACGAAACCATTAAGAACATCATCGAAGGGGGGGCGTAGTCATGATACCCACAGTCGTATTTCTGACATTTATTTTGATGTTATCCATCTTTCTGGGCTTTGAGCTCATTCACAAGGTACCTGCAACTCTGCACACGCCATTAATGTCCGGCGCTAACGCGATTTCCGGCGTTACCGTGGTAGGTGCAATCAGCCTGGCCGGTACTGGCGAACAGGACCTGGCCAATTGGCTGGGTGCAGGCGCCGTAGCCCTCGCCTCCATCAACGTGGTGGGCGGTTACCTGGTCACCGACCGCATGCTTGCCATGTTCAAGAAGAAGGACTAGGCCCATGGATAACCTGATTCAATTTGCGTATGTGGCCTCAGCGGGCCTGTTTATTTTTGGTCTGAAGAAGCTGGGATCCCCGGCGACGGCACGTCGCGGCAACATGATTTCTGCTATCGCCATGCTGATCGCCATCGTGGCGGCTCTGCTGGACCAGGGCATTGTCGAGTACCAGTGGATTTTGCTGGGCTTTGTGATCGGTGGTGTGATCGGTGGCGCGGCAGCGCGGCTGGTGCAGATGACCTCCATGCCAGAGATGGTGGCCTTGTTTAACGGCTTTGGAGGCATGGCCTCATTGCTGGTGGGCTGGGCGGCGCTCAGCCCAACCGCCGAGACCTTCACCCTGGTCACGATTATTCTGTCGATCCTGATTGGCGGCCTGACTTTTACAGGTTCCCTGATAGCTTATGGCAAGCTCAGTGAGACCATTGGTAGCGGCGCGGTGTTGTTTAGCGGTCAGCAAATCGT
>ERZ1046740.1002-NODE-1002-length-21244-cov-4.845108_pt1 | contig 21244 bp, 22 predicted proteins | sample MGYA00383093_ERZ1046740 | MGnify/ENA primary metagenome ERZ1046740 (study PRJEB29581, sample SAMEA5548363) | metagenome | biome: marine; feature: coastal; material: water | depth 25 m | study: Short-term variability in the microbial, nano- and picoplankton... | reverse complement strand
AAAACGCCCCTCGGTAGCAAAGGCGCGGCGGGGGTCGATGACGGTTACCTGGTAACCACACTCCTTTGCCAGGGTAGCCAGGGACTGTGCAATGTGCACCGCACCAACGATAATCAGGCGATAATCGGCAACATAGCTACGCACGAACAGATTACTGTCGGGCAGCATACCGCTACGTGCACCACGCAACAGAGCTCGAATATCATTGATCACTGAAGCAGAAAGGGACAGCTCCTGCGCCGCCACGCGATCAGTGTAGACCAGGCCCTGTTTGCCACTGTCGAGGTCGGTGACCACTGCTATGGGAGTCTTGCCATCCCGGGCACCCTGTAATTCCTGTAGGGTCGCGCTCTTCACGATACTGACTCGACGTAGATCCCAATGGCGCCGCCACAGGAAAGACCCACCTCCCAGGCCTCCTCGTTGCTGACACCGAATTCGAGCACCTGTGGGGTTTCGCTTGCCATGACCTCCAGTGCCTCTGCGACCACCGCACCCTCGATACAGCCACCGGAGACCGAACCAAAAAACTCCCCCTTGTCGTTGATTACCAAATGGCTGCCCACAGGTCGCGGAGAGGAACCCCAGGTTTTGATCACGGTAGCCAGGGCGGCCTTGTGCCCACTGGCCAACCAGGCGTCCAGCCGGGCGAGTTCGTCGATGTTGCTGTCACCGAGATTGTTGTCGCTACTCATCTGTTACTCACTTGTTCCTGGGGCCGCAGCCCCTGATGGCGTAATGTTATACCACCCCGGGGGAATAGGTATCAATAATTGGGAAGTATTCACGCGTGTTCAACAGCAGCTACCAATTCCGCTCGGAAGATCTACAAAAACGCAGTAAATCTGGAAAATTCGCCGAAAAATCGCTACTATCGCGCCTGCAATTTTGTACTGATTCCGCATGCTTCATGCGGCGACCATGAAGGGACTAAATCCAATGTTCTCCCAGTTAAAGCAACTGCCGCCAGATCCAATCCTGGGACTCTCGGTAAAATTCAAAGCCGATGACAATCCCAATAAAATCGACCTGGGCGCCGGAATTTACAAAGACGCATCAGGGCATACCCCTGTTCTTGCCTGCGTAAAAACCGCGGAGCAGTTCCGCACAGATAACGAAACCAGTAAAGCCTACCTGGGCTCTGCAGGCTCAGCCCTGTTTAACGACAGAATCATTGCGCTTAATCTTGCCGATCACCGGGTTATTCGAGAGAACCGTGTGCGCACAATTTCCACACCGGGCGGCACCGGCGCGCTGCGGATCGCGGGAGAATTCATCAACACCTGCTCGCCTGGCGCCACTATCTGGGTAAGCAACCCTACCTGGGCCAACCACCAGGGTGTATTTACAGCCGCAGGATTGAAAGTAGAGAGCTATCCCTACTACGACTACGAAAACAAGTGTCTGGACTTCCCCAGTATGATCAGTGCCTTGAAACAGATACCCAAAGGTGATGCGGTATTGCTGCACGCCTGTTGCCACAACCCCAGCGGCATGGACCTGAGCCAGGAGCAATGGCAGGAAGTAGCCGAGGTTGCCAGGCACGTAGGCTTTACGCCAGTAATCGATATCGCCTACCAGGGCTTTGGCCATGGCCTGGATGAAGACGCCTATGGTCTGCGTTTAATGGCAGATACCGTGGATGAGATGATTATCTGCAGTTCCTGTTCAAAGAATTTTGGTCTCTACAGAGAGCGCATAGGCGCCTGCTCGATCATAGGCAAGAGTGAAAGTGCTGCCGATATCATCAACTCTGTTCTACTACGCGTGGTAAGAGTCACCTACTCCATGCCGCCAGCACATGGCGCGGCTATTGTTGAGACTATCCTGGGCTCTGAGGAGCTCACGGCCCAGTGGCATATTGAGCTCAAGGAAATGCGTGATCGCATCAGCGGCATGCGCCAGTTACTGGTGGATAGCCTGATCGACAACGGCGTAACGCGAGACTTCGGCTTTATTACCCGCCAAAACGGCATGTTCTCGTTCCTGGGTATCGATAAAGACCAGGTGCAGCGCCTGCAGGACGAATTCAGTATTTATATCGTCGATTCCAGCAGGATCAGCGTTGCTGCTATTTCACCGGATAATGCGAGTTATCTGGCCCAGTCGATTGCCAGGGTATTGTAGAGCTTAAAAGCTAGGCAATCTTATCGGCGGTGACGATTACACCGTCGGTATCTGCATAGAGATAGTCGCCGCTGTTGACAGTAACGCCACCGAAAGAAAGCGGGATATTACGCTCTCCAGAGGTTACAGGGATATATTTTCGTGAGCAGGTTCCCAGGGCGTACAGAGCAACGGGAATATCTGAAATCTGGAAGGTGTCGCGAATATAGCCGTTTACGATAATGCCAGAATAGTTATTGTTGTGGGCAAACTTCATCAGGTTCTCACCCACCACGGCAAAATAGGCCCTGTCTACATCGACAACAACAACTTTGCCGGTGCCATCCTCGTCCCGCAGCAGTGAGATTAAATCCGAGTTATTCCTGTCCAGCCTGATGGTGACAGCATGACCGCTACATTTAGCAGCACCACCATAGTTATGGTAGCCCGATTCCAGTACAGAGGCCTTCTCAGGGTACTCATCACAGATATCAGCAGTAAAAAACGTCATAGCGGCCTTCCATATAGCGATTTTTGCCCGAATTCCTTGCCAGCAGGCAGTTTTCGAGCGGAAAAGAATTCTACCATCGCAGCGCCATAATTTGGATCAACATTTGGTATCATTGCACCCCGAAAAACTGGGCGCAATTTTATGAAAGTAGTCACAGGGGTTGTTGGCAACGATATTCACGTGGTGGCCAACCGCTTAATGGACCTGTCCCTCAATGCCAGGGGCTACGAGGTCTTTAATCTGGGGGTAAATACCTACCTGGAGGAGTTCTTTGATGCCGCAGTGGAAACCGGTGCTGAAATCCTGCTGATATCGTCTCTCAATGGCGAGGCCGAAGGCTGGAGCCGGGAAGTAAAGCTGCTCAAGGCAAAGTACAAAACCCTGGATAACCTGGTAATGATGATAGGCGGCAACCTGACCGTGGGCAGCGGCAGTGCACAGGATATTGTGCCGAAGTACAAAAATTACGGCTTTGACCTGGTATGTCACCAGGTAGACCTCAATACCGGGCTGGACATGCTCGAAGCCTTTATGCAAGAGAGAAACGCGCAATGAGTTTGTTGCAGGAAGAAAGGGAAATCATTCTCGGCAATGAATTTGTAGACGCCTTTGATTTTGACGAGGTGACCGAATTTGTAAAAGGCGCCAGCAAAGACCTGTTCATTTCCCATCATTTCAGCAAAAAGCAAAAGATGCTGGTTCAGCCCCGGGGTGGATTTCCCACTTATGAAAAGCAATTCGCCCTGTATGAATACTTTGTGGACGCCAATGTTGACGTTCTGCCACTGACCATCGATTCAAACACTCGCTTGAACGACTACGGCACAGCCAAGAAAATGCTGCGCCTGAGTGAAGAAAACGAGATGGATATGCTCAACGGCTACCCCCTGGTAAACCACGGGTACCGCACTACACGAAAGATGATGACTCACTTTAATCGCCCGGTGAGCCTGCGTCACGGTACACCCGATGCACGCCTGCTGATTGAGACGGCGATTGCGTCCGGCATTTTTGAAATTGAAGGCGGGCCTATTACCTACCTTCTGCCCTACTCCAAGAACTTTCCCCTGGATAAAGCATTTTTATACTGGAAGTACGTGGAGCGGGTGTGTGCCAACTACTCCCAGCTTAATGAGCCCATTAACAGGGAATCTTTCGGGCCGCTGACGGCAACCCTGGTACCGCCCTCGATTACCATTGTTATTCAACTGCTGGAAATGATGCTGTCTCTGGAAGAAGGTGTGAAGTCCTTTTCAGTATCTTTCGCACAGCAGGGCTCAATGATTCAGGACATTGTTACCGGCGCAGTGCTGAAAAAACTCGCCAAATACTACGCCGGGAAGATCGACTGTGCAGATGCAGCGATTCACCTGGTTTACCACCAGTGGATGGGGGCCTTCCCCATGAACAAGGATTCCGCCGAGCAGTTGATAAACATGTCTACAGTCATCGCTTCAATGGTGGGCGCCGACAAAATCATCACCAAGACCCGCGAAGAAGCCTCAGGAATCCCCACCAAAGAGGCGAACGCCAAAACCGTGGCCAACACCCAGTACACGCTGCGAATCCTGAACGGGCTGCCCAGTGTGGTCGACGAAGAAGAGGAAGAGATACTGACACAGGAAGTGCACGCCATTATGGAGGCTGTGTTCAATGACTGCGCAGACACATTATGGCGCAAGGTGTTTAACTGCATAAAGAATGGCATTATCGATGTGCCGTTTTCCCCGCACATCATCAACCACAATAATATGATCACCATCCGCGATACCAATAAGAACATCCGGATTATTGATCGCGGGAACGTCCCTATTCCCGATAACTGTTATGCCTATGAAAAGTCGCAGTGTGATTTAAACAAAGACACCACCGGCATCGTCAACGATATTATTCACGACATAGGGATCATGCAGTGAGCGGCAACAGCGAAAAGCTGCTAATTGATATTGGCAGCACCTATTTCAAGGTCAGCACCAGCGACACACTGGAGCAGCATGTCAGGGATTTCAACAAGGAAATCCTGGATGACCTCACCCACAAGTGTGGCGACACCCTGGCGCGCTTTGACAAGAATAATGTGCATATCTGTTCGTCCGCCAACGGCGGATTGAGCACATTAATCATTGGCATCACCCACTCATTTTCCTTGAAATACGCTACCAATATCGCCTTTAATTCCGGCATTAACATTATCGACACCATTCTCTACCAGGATATCGAGGACTATTCGATACCCAGTGATCTTATTGATGTTGTTATTGTGGTTGGCGGCATCAACACTCACGGTGGGATATTTGGACAAGCTCTTTTTGATTACCTGGACATGCTCCAATACTCAAATGTTGTATTCGTGGGCAGCGAGCAGGATGCGTCCACAGTTAAAGATAATATCGATAATGTCGTTGTATTACCCAATATCGTCGACGACCGGCTTCATATTGTTGAGGAGCACCTGAAAGACTACCTGACCAATCTCTACCAGCAGGACATAGAGGGCAAGGAAGATATCAAGCATCTGTACGACATTACTGACAACCAGATATTTTCCACACCGTTCATCGTCAACAAAGCACTGCCGGCAATCGACACGCATTTCTCAGTAGCCAACCCCTTTATTCTTCTCGATATAGGAGGCGCGACTACTGACGTTCACTACTCGAAAGACCTGGTCAGTGACAATATTGTGACCGAGAGTGAATACGACCGTATCGTGTTCAAGAAACTGGGCGTATATAAATCGAGGCAGTCCCTGGTATTTGCCGCGCAAAACAATGAATTTGTTTACGAACTGTTAATGCACCTGAAGGTTACAGAAAACATTTTTTCCGAACACAGTGAAAAGGCGACAAAGATACTGATGCAGCTCGCCATATTCCTTGTGCTGTGCAAGATGTCTCACTACCGGCAGTCTTACATTAACCTCAAGCTTTTAGCCATTAACTCCATTGTGTTTACCGGTGGTATCACCAAAGTACTGAAAGCAGAAGATATCGAAGACATTGTCTCGTTCTTCTACAAGAAAATTCTTACCTCAAATCATAACCCCGCAACCATACTCGACCTGGATTACGATATCTGGACGCTTGGAGCGAAGGAACAGGAATCATGTCAATAAACAGTATCCGAATTCTCCTGGAAGACGCGGCGCAAACACACGCCGACAAGACTGCCCTTGTCTTTAACGAAAAAAGGATGAGCTACTCGGAGCTGTTTAACCGGGTAAACCAGGTGGCCTTCTACCTGCAAGAGCTGGATCTCCCCAAAGAATCAAGAATTGGCATTTACTCCAACAAGGGTATTGAACAGGTTGTGGCCGTGCTCGCCATTTTGTCTACAGATTATGTTCTAGTACCCCTTACCCGGCAGCTGAAACCCGAGCAGGTGGAGTACATTATTGGCGACTGCGGGATTCAGTGCATCATCACTGACAGGCTAAAGCTCGAAAGCATTGAGGAGATAAACTTTGAAGGCTATGTAATTTCCTACGAGACCGCAGGCAAGGACATCCCATCCTTCGAGGAAATTTTCAAATACTACAACAAGCCCTATAGCTGTGATGTAAACGGACACGATAATGCTGCTATTACCTACTCCTTTGGCCTTACCGGAACACCCAAGGGCATTGTCATCTCCCACCGTAATCTGCTCGACTCCGCCCGCGTTGTTTCCCAGTATCTGAGCCTGACAGAAAACGACATTATCTCCGGACTGCTGATCTTCAACCTGGACTACGGCCTCAACCAGATATTCTGCGCCCTGTACAACAAGGCAACACTGGCATTACACCGCTTTATCCTGCCGGATGATTTTTTTAACCACCTGATTAACGACGCGGTAACTGTTATCCCGCTAATGCCCATTAATATCTCGCAGATTTTCGATGAGGACATTTATCGCATCCCCAGTGCAGAACTTTTTTCCAGCGTCAGAACAATCACCTCCTCCGGTGGCAACGTAACCGCGAAAATGATCAGCGATTGCAAAAAGACCTTTCAACAAGCTGAGTTTTATTCCATGCACGGTCTTACTGAAGCATTCCGGTCCACCTACCTGGACCCCTCGCAAGTTGAGATCAGGCCAGACTCCATAGGCAAACCCATTCCTGATGTTGAACTGTATGTGATCAATGAAAACGGTAAAGAGTGCGGTGTGCGCGAGGTGGGTGAGCTCATTCACCGTGGCGGCTACATCTACCGGGGCTTCTGGAATGCACCCCAGGAAACGGCAGAACGGTTCAAGTCCGTTCAAATACTCAAGGATGCTATTAACCTGGAAGGCCAGTTAACAGACGAAACTGTTGTCGCCTCCGGGGACTATGTCTATAGAGACGAAGAGGGTTATTTTTACTTTGTTTCCAGAAAAGACGACATGATAAAAACCAGGGGCTTCAGGGTTTCCCCGTTTGAAGTGGAATCTGTGGTCGCCAAAAACATTCCGCAGATTGAGCAATGCGCTGTGTTTGGGATCGACAACGAACTGATCGAGGAAGAGATCGTAATGGTTTATTCCGCCGCCAGTGAGATAAGCGAAAAAGAGATTCTGTTCGAACTCAAGAAACACCTGGCGTCATATATGATTCCAAGCAAGGTGATTTACAAACGCTCTTTGCCACTGGTACAAAGTGATAAAAACCGGATAAATAAAATCGAGTTAAAGCAGGAACTCTCCAGCTAGCTTTATTTCACCAGGAGTGAGGCAACCCTATGCTTGAACCCTACACCACACCACTGGCAGGCGGCCTTTTAATCGGCCTCTCAGCCACAGTGTTCTTATTGGCCACCGGAAGAATTGCAGGAATAAGCGGTATTGTCTGGAATGCCATAACCGCCGCCGGCGAGCGGCAGCTACCTGTGTTGTTTGTTATTGGCATGCTGCTGGGAACAGGCCTCTACCACTATATTTCAGGTATGCCTGCCCCCGCGCCCTCAGATGCACCCTGGTGGCTGACTATTCTCGCTGGTCTCATTGTTGGCGTTGGCGTGAGCATGGGTTCGGGCTGCACCAGTGGACACGGTGTATGCGGCCTGGGCAGGTTATCACCCCGCTCTTTAGCGGCCACCTTAACCTTCATGGCCACCGGCATACTGACTGTATTTTTGCTACGCCACGTATTGGGAGGTATCGCATGAAGTCTCTCTCTACACTGCTGGCGGGCATCTTATTCGGCGTGGGTCTGGCCATGTCAGGCATGACCAATACCGCCAAGGTGCAGGGTTTTCTGGATTTATTCGGTAACTGGATTCCAGACCTTGCCTTTGTCATGGGCGGCGCGGTACTGGTGACCGTGATCAGCTTCCGGTTTATTCTGAGACGAGAACAACCACTGTTTGACCTGAAGTTCTTTGTACCCAGCAACCGGGTAATTGACCAAAAACTGCTCACAGGTGCTGCCCTGTTCGGGCTGGGCTGGGGTCTTTACGGTTACTGCCCCGGGCCTGCTGTGGCGGCGCTCACCTACCTCAATTGGCAGACTGCGCTGTTTGTCATGGCTATGATCGCGGGAATGGCGCTGCAGCGGCGCAAGGGCTAAATCTTCCACCGACCTATAAATTCCTCTGCATTTTACTATAATGCTGTCTTTGGTCAGGAATGTTTTCACTTTTGCCTCGTCCTGTCTATAAGCATCAGCCCTGAGGAAATCATGCAGCCCGGCTACATATTATTCGGCGTTCGTTCACCCCTCGTTGTCGAGTACGAAGAGACACTGGCCAGACTGGAACAAACGCCAATTGCGTCTGTAAACATAAATAACACACCGCGAGTGCTAGACCATTCGCGAGTTCTGGAATTCGACAGCCTGTCACAGCAAGAGCGGGAGCAATTGGCCGCCAGGGCTGGCTTTATTACCTGTGCATTCTCCAGCCTCCGCAGGCAGCAGTTATGTCAAATTGCTACGGAGGCTGGGTTTCACCCCGCAGAAGCCTTGTGCGATCCGACGGCGGTTCTGCCACGTTCACTGCGCGTTGGCTCCGGTACATTTATCAATGCTGCTGCGGTGGTAGGCAGTGCGACCTTTATTGGCGCTCACTCCTTAATCAACCGCGCCGTTTCCATCGGCCATCACTGTATGCTCGGGGATTTTGTCAGTATAGGTCCTGGGGCGACCCTGGCCAGCAATATCCGCGTAGGTGAAGGGGCCACAATTGGTGTAGGCGCAACCGTCGTGCCGAACATCAGCATAGGCCAGAATGCCGTGGTAGGCGCGGGCAGCTTGGTCCGTAAAGATATCCCCGATAATGGCTTCGTGGCCGGTAATCCGGCCGTTGAGCGACATCTCGACAGAGAGCGGTCAGCATTGAATACCTCGGGAGAAGAATGAGCAAAGAATTATCGGCGGCGCTCTGGCAGGAAATCAATGCGCGGCCACGCAAAGTATTTCTGCAGCTATGTGATAACAGTTACTCCTATCAGGACCTGGGCAAAGGGATTCGCAACTGGTGCTCACTCTTTGATAGCCATGGTGTTGCTGCGGGTAGCCGGGTCCTTATCATCTGTGATGACGAGTTACTTGCTTCCACCGTATTTCTGGCTGCGCTGTTGGATAACAAAGTGCCAGTGATGCTGAACCCGGACTCGCGCCTGGACCGTCTCACTGCGGTTTGTCGTGTAACTGAGCCCGCATTGGTTGTCGCCGAAAACCTGGAGACCGCTTCGCAGCTGCAAGACCAGGGTTTTCCCAGCGTCAGTAACATATTCGAGACACCAACAGTAAGTCGCACCTTTCTCGGCCGGTTTCGAGGTAGCTCTTTGCCCTCTTACCCTCAGCGCGACCCCGGCCTTTCGGCCTCTGGCGAAGCGCTGGCCTATATATTGTTTACTTCCGGTACCACCGGCGAGCCCTCTGGCGTGGAAATTACACATGCGGCACTGCAGGCTCATCTGACAACACTCTCGCGCTTATTCAGCTACAGCACTGACAGCTGTATAGCCAACCCGACCCCCCTGTCCCACACCGACGGCCTTACTCAGGGGCTTCTGCTGGCCCTCTACAATGGCGCGTGCCTCCTGCGACCGGGGAAGTTCGCGCTTGACGAGTTGGAGCGCTGGCTGGATCAATTCAGTCGTTATGGTGCAAGCCACTTTATTACCAACCCCACCACAATCGCTTTAATCGAAGAATTTTCCCAGCACGATGATTATTTCAACTTTGAAGGATTCAAGGCAGTTATCAGTTCCGCCTCCATTCTGCGCAGCGACTTATGGAATGCCTTTGAAAAACATTTTGGATGCCGCCTTTTCAACCTCTATGGAATGACTGAAACAGTGGCCAACGCCACCTATGCCGGCCGTCACCCAGAGATGGGAAAAGTGGGCACAATCGGCTTGCCCATCGATTGTGAAGCCAGAGTCGTTAACCCTGCCGACGGTACCACACAGGTAAGCGGCAACGGTGAATTGCAGCTTCGTGGAGCACATCTCTGTCGCGGCTACTGGCGCAACCCCGAACGCACTCAAAGAGTATTTGTCCCGGATGGATGGTTCCGCACGGGTGACCTGGTCAGCAGAGACCCCGAGGGAAACCTTGAGTTCGTCGGACGGTTAAAATCGGTGATCAACTCAGGTGGCCTTTCAATCGCACCGGAAGAGATTGACGAGGTGCTGCTGGCTCATTTTGCGGTAACCGAATCGGCAACGGTTGGGCTACCGCACCCGGAATTTGAAGAAATCGCAGTAAGCGCCGTTGTAACCAGGCAGCCGATAACTCCGGGTGAGTTACTCGCGCACGCTCGGCAAAGCCTGGAGCCGCTCAAAGTGCCAAAGAAGATAATCCAGGTAAGCTCCATACCACGTGGTGGCGCAGGCAAGCCAGATCTCGCGAGGCTTAAAGTCCAGTTACAGGAAATGACCAGGCACCAGGTTTCGGAAGATGAGGCCCGTAAGAGTGAGCTGGTATCAATGAGCGACGTAATAAACCTGGCAGCACGAGTGTTTAACGTAGCCCCAAACTCGCTGAATGCAGACACTTCACCCGCTACCCTGAGCACCTGGGACAGCTTTAATCATCTCACCCTCGTGGTAGAAGCCGAAGCCACTTTTGAAAAGAGCATCCCTACTGCGGCAATCGCCAGCATTAGTACTCTCAGGGAATTACACGAGACACTTTGTTGTGATTGATAAAAGCCCTCGATGGATGCTCGCTACCTGGGCTCTTTCAGGCGCAGTCGCTGCCGGGTTTATCTGGCTGGTTCTGCAAACAAGCCCGGACCGCATTGCCCTGCCGCCGAATTTCTATAAGCTGGTTGCACACAAAGATGTAGTCATCGGCTCATCCCTAAGTTGGACAGCCCTGCCGCACGACGAGAACTATGCCAATATACTCAACCCGGGAAGAGCTACGCTTGTGGCGAGCCTACCCAGTATCTCTGAGTCGCATTCCATCGATCTTCTCCAAGCAACTGTTGCTGCGAACGCCAATACTGTACTACTGGAAGTGAATGCTTTTGCTCATGAGTACAACGGCTTACGTAACTTTCCTTTAGCCGCAACGCTGGCAGGCGTAATCGCTGATACTGGTAAACGGCTGACTTTGGTTGCGCGCGCAACCATCGGACTGCCGGCCAGGGAGTATGCTCTCATTCGTCTGGGCCGGGCTGCTACTAATCAACGGGACTTTGTACTAGCGGGCCCGGTAGAACCTGAGTTGTACACCAGAACCGTTTGGGATACCGCCGGCCTGAAAGAAGCACTGGCAACCGCGCATCGAGAGAAAACCCGGCTGCTGTTTTTCTGGCCACCACGACCCTCGTGGGGGGGTGACCGTAATCGATCCAATTACAGAGAAATTAGGGACCACATCAGGCTCCTGGCAAAGGAGAGCGGGGTGCCTGTCTGGACAGCCCAGGAGCCCTGGCCAGATCACTTGTTTATGGACAACTTCGGCCATCTCAACGCCACTGGAAGGAAGCTTTTTGCGAGCAAAATTAGCGCCTGGGTCAAAGCACAGTGACTATAGCTGCCCTCTTCCTGTTCTGCTCCAGCCTCATAGGCGTTGCTGCGACGATTTTAATCAAGGGCAATCGCGGCCTCGATGCGATGGCTATTATCACCCTTATAGCGATCACCCTTTTATCACCGATATCAGCAGGGTGGCTGCTGGGATCTTCAACGATTGTCGTGATCGCCATGCGGAACTCATGGGCAGCACATCATAGAGGTGCCACCATCTCTACACTGGCGATAGCTTTGATTGCCATCCTGTTTATCTCTCGCGAGCTGGATACCGTACTGTGGATTGGAGGAGCCTATTTCACACTACGCCATATCCATGTGTTGTCCGAATGGTGGATGGGCAAGATCCCGGCACCACTGCCAATCGACTATTTACGCTACCAGTTTTTTCTACCTGCGATTATGGCCGGACCGATACATCGTATGCCTCATTTTGAGCGCCAATGTCGCCGCAGGCGGGCGACAGCCCTGCAGTTTTTTAGCGGGGCAGAGAGAGTTCTGATTGGTTTTTTCTCGACGGTCGTGCTGGCCAGCTGGGCAGTGCGGCGCATTGCTACTGGCACAAACACCCTTCTAGCCGAGCAGCCAGAATTTATCAGGCACTGGGTAGAAAGCGTGTTTGAGTGGTTGCATATTTACTTCAGTTTCTCCGGGTTCAGCGCCATTGCAATCGGGCTGGCATTAATGTGCGGGCTGGTGCTGGAAGAGAACTTCCGGCGGCCATGGGCGGCCAATAACCTGATTGACTTCTGGTCTCGTTGGCACATGACGCTATCAAACTGGTGCCGTGACTACGTGTTCAGGCCAGTATCTGCTGCTTCGCGCAATGCCCTGTTGGGTCTGGTTGCTGCAATGCTTGCCATGGGCTTCTGGCATCAGGCCAACCTGTATTATTTATTGTGGGCATTCTGGCAAAGTCTGGGGATTGCACTAACGCATATGTTGCGCAAATATCCGCTGCCTCTACCAGAATCGCTGGCCAGATTACTCAGTTGGCTGTCTGTGCCTCTATGGCTCTCGCTCACCAAACCAATGGTTTTGTTCATTTTAAATGGAGCCGGGCTATGACCCCACTATTTCGCGCTTTCACTCGATATTTTCCCGACTGGTTATCAGTGTTAATGTTGTCCGGTGTTTATGCTGCCATGTTGGTACTTATCATCACCTTGCTCATTCCGCCGCACACCTTCGGTATTATCTATCTGGATATCGGGCGGTGAGTAACGCGCCACTATCGATACTCGTACTGGGCGCCTCTTATGGGCTGACCCTGGGCATTCGTTCTGCACTTGTTGGACATCGAGTAGATTTCGTCTGCTTGCCCGAGGAAGCAAAGTTGATCAACGCTGGTCAGTTTTCGCTTTGTGTGGCCGCCCGTAATGCAGATACAATGCTTGAACTTGGTGTCGCCGACTGTACCCACCCTCCCTGTGCTACCGGGCCTGAGGAGGTCAGCGTCGACACTTACGATTTTGCGGTGCTGGCGATGCAGGAACCGCAATATTCCGCGCCCGCGTTAACAGACCTGGTAACGCGCCTGCAGGAAAGCAGGATCCCCTGCATTTCGATCATGAATATGCCTCTGCCAAATTACCTGGCAGCAAGCCTCGGTATAACGCTCTCGGATGAACTTCTGGGGATCTATCATAATCCGGCGCTCTGGACGGGGTTTGACCCTGCGCTGTTCACAGCTGCCAGCCCCGATCCCCAGGTAATTCGCACCCCGACCGAAGACTGGCTTCAGCTAGACGTCACGCTGCCCAGTAACCTCAAGATCGCACCGTTTCGCAACCAGCCAGCCCAGAACATACTCCAACGCCTGGCTGGAGATTTGGATGTCACTATGGTTGAACGAGATGGAAATAAAATTTTCCCCCGCTTGAGACTCATCGCACACCCTTCCAATTATGTGCCACTGGCGAAATGGCCGATGCTGCTCACAGGCAATTTCCGTTGTTTTCGCGAAGGTCCACCCGTATCAATTGCCCAGGCTGTACTGGAAGATGTAGAGACATCGAGTTCTATATACGCCTGGGTTAGCGCACTGTGTACCGACTTGATCGGGAGTGAGGTGGCATTGCATGAAAACACCTTTGTACCCTTTGAACGTTACTGTGAAGCTGCTGTTGCGCTGTCCTACCCCTCATCCATCGCACGGGGCATTGCCAACGGAGCAACTCGTGTGGAGCGCGTTGACAAGCTGATACAGCTACTGGGGCGCACACGGGGGGAAAATCACCCCGCCGTAGACGCTATCGTAAAGGACGTCGATCGACGTCTTGCCCACAACCAATTACAGTCTGTGCCCACGCAGCAGGATATAAAGCGCTAAAACGCCTGATTCAGCGTCAGGTAAACAGACTCCTCGTTTTCACTGGTGGTAACAAGATCCAGCCTCAGGTCCACGCCGGTGCGACGTTGAATCGCGTAGCGTAGGCCGATGCCGCCGGCCCAGTATGTATCGTCATCATCTCGCTCCTGGCCGCCGTTACCATAGGAACCGCCATTCAGCACCGCAAAACCTGCAAAGGCGGTGAACTTGAAGGGGGAGCCTTCGAGCACATAGCGGTATTCAGTTTGGCCGCCGCTCATGTAACGGCCGCGAAATTGTCCCGCGGGAAAACCCCGCAGAATGCTCTTACCCGACAAGGTAGGCAGATCACCGTCTGGTGTTTTTTCGCTGGCATACTGGCCAAATAACTGATGAGCCCAGACATCATTTCCCCTGAGTGCGGTGCCGTAGTAGCGTGCATTAATCGTTAACCGACCATAGCCATCTTCCGCGCCCAGCCAGGTGGGCGCCGCATCCAAATCCACGTCTACCCAGTAGGATGTTCTGGGGAAGTACTTGTTCTGCCTGGAGTCCCAGGACAGGGAGCCGCCAAAGCCTCCATTTTCCTGATCGACAATGCCGTTTTTGAACAGAAAGTCTTTCCCTGCCTCGTTGTTGGGAGAATATTCCGAGTTCTTGTAAAACACCCGGCCGCCCGCGTAAAAACTATCCTTGAGCAGGAATAACAATTTTTGAGTAGCGAGAATAGTTTCAATTTTGTAGCGCACCTCCTGGCCAGCCTCATCAAACTCGCTGTTGGTCTTTGCCGGAAGTATGGCTGTGTTCGAAATAATACTATTACCCTTGAAAAAGGCATTATTGCGAACAAACAGGGTTACGCTGTGGGTATCAGAATACTGGCCACCTACCTGCAACTGGGATTTCGAGGAATCCTCATCGAGCCGATACAGGTACGAGCTTGAAACCCCAACACCGGTACCCGTCAAGGGAGTGCTGGTCACCAGTGGCACAATACGCAGTGCCTTCTCTGTCGGCTCCTGGGCTTTTTCTTCCTCTTGAGCTATAACGGTTGCGGACGCAACCATAGCGACTACCAACAGCAGCCGGGACGCAGAAAATCTGTTAACGCTCTTGTACTCAACACGCACGTAGACGCCTCTTGGAACTTATCGACAGCGCAGGATTTCTCTAAATATCCGCCGGCATTTTAGTCTCAGAATGAAACCACGGCGTGGGAACTACCACAGCACTGCGCTCGCCCAGCAGGGCCACAATTGTGAACTCGCTACCCTCTTCAGCCAAGGCAACTGGCACATTAACCAGGCCAATATTTCGCTCCAACCGTGGTGACCAGCTACAGCGGGTCAGGTGTCCTACCACCTGGCCATCGTATAGCACATCCCAGAAACGATCGTTGCCCGGCAGCGGGTCGCCTTCGATTTCCACGCCTACCAACAATCGTTGCGTACCTTCTTTGGCGATTTTGGCCAGTGCGGCTTTGCCAATAAAATCCGATGGCTTGTCCAGGTCAACGAGGCGGCCCAGGCCTATAGTCCAGGGGTTATCGTCACGAGTAATATCGGAGCAGTAAGACAGAATTGCGCCTTCAATGGTACGGATTGCAGAGGGTGTTGCCGGAACAATGCCAAACTCCTCACCTGCGGACATACACTTTTCCCAAAGTTCGGTGCCACGGGAACCATCGCGCAGGTAAATCTCATAGCCCAACTCGCCGCTCCAACCGGTGCGACTGAGCACCACGGGAATGCCGTCCAGCTCTAACTGGCGCATATGGAAATAGCCCATCTCCACAGCTACATCGCCAAACAGTTTGCGCGCCACTTTAGGTGCCAGTGGGCCCTGTAACTGCAGTGGTGAAACATCCGGCTCATGGATTGCCACATCCATACCATTGCCCGCAGCAACACCCTGGGCCCAGAGCAGCACATCGCCATCGCCCGGAGACAACCAGAAACGATTCTCTTCCAGGCGCAGCATTACCGCGTCATTGATGATGCCGCCATCATGATCGGTAAAAAGTATGTAACGACAGCGATCGACCTTACAGGTAGAGATATCCCTGGGCGTCAAAAACTGGGTGAACTCCACCGCGTCCGGGCCACTGATTTCAATCTGCCGTTCACTGGATACGTCCCACAGGGTCACGCCCTCAACCATCGCCCAGTACTCTTTCACCGGATCGCCATAGCTGGTTGGCATATACATGTGGTTATAGACGGTAAATGCGCGTGCCCCGGCGGTCAGGGTCGCATCGTAAAAAGGTGATTTGCGCACTCGCGGGCCAATCGTCAGCGCCGTCATAGAATTCTGAATATCGATTGCCAATCTATTAATCTCCAGTTTGCCGATACCGGGGAAATCTTAAAGTTATTTTCAACCATGATCACGCTTAAGAGACAGAACAAGCGCCCACGTTGAGAGAACAGTGGTAAGCAGAATGGGAAGAGACACCACCAGCACCGCCGTTTGCGCCACCTTAATGCCGCCTATATACATAAGCGTAATAGGCAAAACTGCCAGGGCCACAGCCCAGAAGCTGCGATGCCAGCGGGCCGGATCTTCACTGGGGTGCAGGTGATGGCTGGCACTGGCGGCCAATGTATAGGAGGCGGAGTCATAGGTGGTGGCACAAAACACAATACTGACAAAACAAAAAAGCGCGATGATCACTTCTGCCATGGGCAGCTGGTCAAGGCTCGCCACTATCGCATGGTTACCGTCCTGCTCGGCCATCACTGCCAGCACATCGAGCTCACCGGACAGTTGCAAGCCCAGGGAGTAATTGCCAAGCACCATATAAAATAGTGCGCAGCCCAGAGTGCCAAAGAACAACATTCCCAGGATAACCTGGCGAATTGTTCTGCCCCGGGAAATACGCGTTACAAACAAGCCCACAAAAGGCCCGTAGGCGATCCACCAGGCCCAATAAAATACTGTCCAGTCCTCGAAAAAACCGGAGTCGGTAAAAGGGTCCGTCCAGGTGCTCATGACCACGAAGTTCTGCACAATAGTCCCCACGCCATTGAGGGATGTCTTGACGATAAACAGGCTGGGGCCAGCCACAAAAACAAAGGCAAGCAGCAGTAAAGCCAGCGCCATATTGATATCGCTAAGCCGCTTAATTCCCTTCTCCAGGCCCAGGTACACACTGGTGCCGAAAGCGACAACACAAATGCCCACCACGGCTAACTCCAGGCCAAAACCCATCTCAATGCCGGTGAGCCTGGATATCAAGGTTGCTATCAGGGGTGTGGAAAACCCCAGCGAGGAACCGGCGCCACCAATCAACGCCATCATGAACAGAAAGTCCATCAACCTGGCTGGCAAGCTCTCCTCCCGCCCATTCAGCCAGTAGTGGCAGGCCACACTGTATTTCAACACCGGAACGCGTTGCGCATAAAAAGGGTAGGCGATAGCTAGAGTGGGTAGGCAATAAAAGGCCCAGGCGGTAATACCCCAGTGAAAAATCCCATAGGAAGAAGCCCATTTAGCAGCCTCGGTAGAACGGGCCTGGGCACCAAAAGGCGGTGCGTCATAGTAGTAGGCCCACTCAATGGCACACCAATACATAAGCCCGGCGCCAATGCCGGCACAAAACAACATGGCAATCCAGCTATAGGTGCTGAACTCTGGCTTTGAGTCCTTCTCGCCCAACATCACTGAACCAAAGCGACCAAATGCCAGCCACACCAATGCAAGCAGTGCGGCAGTTCCCCCCAGCGCATAAAGCCAGCCAAAGTTGGTGGCAATAAACTTATAGCTCTGCTGAACCAGTGCAGCGCCCTCTTCCGGGTTTAACACAAGCGGAACAGAGACCAACAGGATGATCAGCAGCGTGGCACAGAAATTGGTTTTATCTAGATTGGCGTCCAAAGGACTACTCCGTACTTGCAGCAGGTTTCACGTATCATGCTATCCTTCCGGGCGCACTGCAAACAGTGCTGCTGACCTGAAATATACTGCCGTGCAGATGAATTTTATTCCCAGAGCGGCACTGACACTGGAGACCTGCGTGTACATCAATGGCGAATGGCTTCCGGCCAAAGCGAAATTCCCCGTATTTAATCCTGCTAACGGCGAGCAAATTGGCGAGGTATCCGACGGGCAGAGATCAGATGCCACTGCAGCCATTGATGCCGCTGCGGCTGCGCTGCCAGCATGGTCTGCGCTCAGCGCCTACGAGCGCTCCGCCAGACTCTACAGTGCCCACCAACTGATGATGAAACGTCGTCCGGCACTGGCTGAGTTAATGACCATGGAACAAGGAAAGCCACTCAAGGCCTCCATGAATGAAGTGAAGTACGCCGCTGACTTTCTCCTGTGGTTCGCCGAAGAGGCCAAGCGCATTTACGGTGAGACAATTCCCTCAGCGCGAAGCGACCAGCGCTTCCTGGTGCAGAAACAGCCTGTGGGGGTAGTGGCAGCTGTTACGCCGTGGAATTATCCGATCTCCATGCTCACCCGGAAAATCGCCCCGGCGCTGGCCGCCGGATGCACCGTGGTATTGAAACCTGCTGAGTCCACTCCATTGTGCGCTGTCGCAGTGTTTGAAATTTTGCATGAGGTTGGCATTCCTGCAGGCGTGGTTAACCTGATCACTGCGCAGGACCCAAAACCGATTGGGGAAGAATTTTGCACTAATCCAAAAGTTCGCAAACTGACCTTTACCGGCTCTACCGCAGTCGGCAAAAGGCTGGCGCAGAATGCTGCGCCGCAACTGAAACGAGTCTCCATGGAGCTCGGTGGACACGCGCCGTTTATCGTGTTCGACGATGCCGACCCTGTACACGCCGCCAAGGGTGTGTCGCTGGTTAAGTTTCTAAATACCGGCCAGGCGTGCATCAGTCCCAACCGGATTTTTGTGCAACGCGGAGTTGTCGAATCCTTTCTCGGAACACTGCAGTCACGCATCGAGAAGATGCGCGCCGGCGACGGCATGGACCCATCCACTGTCATTGGCCCCCTGGTAAATCAGGCAGCTGTCGACAAGGTAGACCGGCAGGTGCGGGACGCTATAAGCCGGGGAGCGATACTACATACTGGAGGCGCTCCCCTGCAGGACGACGGTCTGGATCGCGGCTTCTTCTATGCCCCGACGCTACTTAGCAATATCTCCGCCGAGATGTTAATCTATCGCCAGGAGACCTTCGGGCCGGTCGCTCCTGTGATTCCCTTTGACGATGATGACGATGTCCTGGCCATGGCCAATGACACCAACTACGGCCTGGCTGCCTACGTTTATACCCAGAATCTGTCCCGGGCGATGCGCACCTTCGAGGGCCTGGATTTCGGCATCATTGGCATTAACGATATCAACCCCACCAGCGCCGCTGCACCCTTCGGTGGCATGAAAGAAAGCGGTCTTGGGCGCGAAGGCGCTAGAGAGGGCATAGACGAGTATCTGGAAACCAAGCTAGGTGGTTTCAGTATTTAGCCTCTGGTCCTCAAGGTGAAGCGCTGAACACACCGCCCGCTACTCCCCTTGCCTGCCCTGTGGACTTGGGCCATCCGCCATCTCAAGAAACCACCAGCCCATGTTTCCTCACCGCCGACATGCAGTGCTCGTCTATAGTTGTTTCAATCCCCCGCTTACGCTTCGCTGTCTAGCTTCCAGACACAACGTGAGGCGGCACTCAGCTCATTAGTTGCGGCATCGACTTCAGCCAATCGCTTTTCACTTTCCCTGAACACGGCAACTGTGAACGCCACGCCTCCGAAAACCAGCAGATGGGCTAACCAGACAAGGCCGAAATTAAAAATCGAAAGGAATGAAAGGCTGAAGACCATGCTCCACATCCACCCTAATACCTGCATAAAATAGTGCTGTGATGCCAGATCCAGATGCCTTAATGGGTTATGGCGATTGTCCATCACAGCATTCCAGCTACTTACGATGAAATTTTTCATAATCTCTACTCCACATTTTGTTCGTATAAAAAGATACGCCAGCAAAGGCAAGTTGGTTCACAAATGACCAGTAGCCATAACCGATCCTGTTGTCCGTAGAATCACCACCATTTAGAGAACGGCCACCAGCGCCGTCCGGGACGCTTATTTGTTTGACGATGGGATTCCGGAATGCCATGTTCTGCATACCATTGCTCCCACTCATACGGTGTCAATGTTGTTGGAACCCGGTGTTGAAGAGCCCGGCGTAGAGCATTACCCCGCAGACTGTTGTCTACTGTTTGTCCATCCTTGTTGCGGTTAAGGCCGGCGGAATTACCCTTATGAGTCATGTGTACTACCTCTTATCATGCAGACATTGCTCTTTACCTGAGAAACATCAGTGATTATTCGAAGCCTTCCCGGCAGCTGTATATCCCATGTCTGTGAGCTACCAGGGGATGGCCTTGCCCTGCCAGTCGTAGAACTGCCCCGAACTTCCTGGTGGTAAATCGCCAAGGACTTTTAAAAGCGATTCGGCGCATTCAAGTGGCGTTCGCACTGGGTGCTTGTAACTGGCGGTAATAAACGGTTTTGACAGCCGCGAGTGCACGGTACCCGGGTGCAGCGCGACAATGGACGCATTGCGGTGACTTACCCGCCACTCCTGGGCGATAGTGCGCAAAAGCATATTATGCGCTGCTTTGGAAGCTCGATAGCTGTACCAACCGCCCAGGTGATTATCCTCGATACTGCCAACACGTGCCGAAAGTGAAGCAAAAACTGCGGGGTGATCATGGCGTAATAGTTCGCCAAAAGCCTGCACCAACGTTGGCAATAAAGTGGCGTTGATAAAGAATGATCTTTGCAGATTTTCAGGCTCCAGACTGCTCAAGCGCTTCTCCGGTTTCTGTTGCTCGCTGTGCAGCATTCCCACCGTGTTTATCATCACATGAGCTCGCTGCAGCACCTCTCTCACGGCTGCTGCAGCGGCCTTTACAGATTCCGCTTGCTCTGCATCAAACTCTACTATTGAAACACGCGAGTCTCTTAAACTGGTTTCTCTGCAGCGCTGCAGCACCACCAAGTGCTGCAGTTCGCTGCATTGCAGAAGACTTTCAGCAAGGGCAGTACCTATTGCGCCATTACCAACAATGATTGCATTCAGGCGTTCCTGCTGTAGGACATTCACAGTCATTAGTTCTACAAGGATTCGACAAAAGCCGCGATGTTCTGCATGTCCGCATCGCTGAGTATCGCGGACTGGCTCCACATGAGAGCGCTTTGTGCGCCTCTGGTTTCGCCGTTCTTGTACTGCACCAGTTTTTCGTAAATTGCCTTACCAGTTTGCCCGGCCAGGGCTGGCCCCACGCCGCCCTCTCCTTTACTACCATGGCATGCGATACAGCCGGCGTAAGCCGCTTTACCGAGCTCTACAGGAGAGGCAGCGGCCCGGGCCTCCGCACGGGCAGCCGACA
>ERZ1046740.997-NODE-997-length-21314-cov-9.345689_pt1 | contig 21314 bp, 20 predicted proteins | sample MGYA00383093_ERZ1046740 | MGnify/ENA primary metagenome ERZ1046740 (study PRJEB29581, sample SAMEA5548363) | metagenome | biome: marine; feature: coastal; material: water | depth 25 m | study: Short-term variability in the microbial, nano- and picoplankton... | reverse complement strand
TACCCCAAAATCTTATAGTATTTGCTCCCATTGCCTTTATATTTGATAAGTCTGTTGAAATACTGTTTTTTAAATCATTAGGTAATGATGTAGAATTTTCAATTTCCCAAGGCAAATATCCTGGGTAGCCCGGAACATAAACCACGCCCTTAATAATGAACGGAATACTATTTCTTAAAATATAATGATTGTTAACACCAAAGCTTATGTTTTCTATTTCAATAGGGTCATCAATAGATAATGTTGCACTTTTAGTACATGAACCCATAATGACGACACTTAAGAAAATAAAAATTATATTATATTTAGCCAAAATTATTAAGAAAGTTTTATATGTGTTTAAGCAACTAAAATAGTAAATAAAAACCGAATAGAAAATCCTTGAGATACGAGTGAAGTAAATTGGCGGAGCAATTTTTTATAAGTAGGTTTATATAAGTGATTTGATACGTTGTGTGCTACGGTTATTTCACTAAATTACCATTTATATATGTTTTTAAACATTTTATTGTGCTTAATTCATTTGATTGAATTTTTAATGGATTTTTATCTAAAATAATAAAGTCTGCATATTTTCCTTCTTCTAGAGATCCTATTTTATCTTCCATATTAATTTGCCAAGCTGCATTTATTGTTAATGATTTTATAGCTTCAAGTACTGTTATTTTTTGATGATCACCTAATACCTCGCCTAAAATTGTTTTACGCTCTACAGCAGTTTGAATTAAACTAAAAGGATTGCTTTCAAACATTGGTTGGTCAGCGTGTAATGAATACTTAATTCCCTTATCTTTTATAGAGCCTACAGGTAATATAGATGAAGCTCTATCTTTACCAATCAAATTATTTTTTAGTGCATCACCGTAGTAATATAAATGATTGATATGAAAACTGGGTGTAAGGTTGAGCTTTTTTAACCTATCTATATTTTCTTCAGGAAAAAGTAAGCAATGTTCTAATCTGTGTCTGGATGTTGAGTAATCAAGTTCATTGTTCAGCTCTTCATATACATCAATAACTTCTTTAATAGCAGCATCTCCTTGAGTGTGTAATGCTATTTGCCATCCTTTATTGTGATAATTTGATATAAACGATTTCAGGGAATCTTTTCTAATTAAAGCATTACCTTTGTGATTAGCTGGAATGTGTAGTTTGTGTTTTGTTAATTCGTTATCTAAATAGGGTTCATTTAAATACATAGTACCAATATATGGCGAGCCATCATACCAATGTTTAATACCAATAATTCCATAAAAATCATTTCTTTCATCATTTTTTTCTGGTAATAAATGCACCTTATCGTATCGCATATACATAAAATGTCTAGGATTTTGTTTTCTTTTAGGTAGATATCCTATTTTTTCTAAAAAACTTCCTGATAAAGAGGGCTCATTATTTGACAGATGTTTAAAAAGCATCAAAGGTTTCTTGTCTTCAATTGTAATTCCTGTCGATACAATTGTTGTATTTCCTTTTTGTGCATAGTCACGCATTACGTTAGATGCAACCTTACTTAATTTTTTTGGCGTTAATACTTCCGATTTTAGGACATCAAAAAATGGTTTTATTGCTTCTTGTTCTACGATTAAACCATTCAAATTGTCGTTTTTGTCTTTACCGTAATAACTATGATTAGAAGGGTTTGAAGTTTCTTTATATATTCCTACAACCTCAAAAGCTTTAGAGTTTGCCCAATAATTATGTAAGCTTTGACTAAAAAGTAAAACTGGATTTTCTGGTGCAATTGTATCGAGATATTCGATTGATGGAGGTATTAAATCACTTACTAAAATGGGATCAATACCTTTGCAAATAATCCATTCGCCCTTTTGTGCCGTTTTGACAATGTCTTCAAAAGTATTCCAAATTTTTTTATTTGAATTAAATTTAAATCCTGATAAATCGTGCATTTCAGACAAAAACATACTGATAGAAAAATGAGTATGCGGATCAATAAATCCCGGTAATACTGTCTGGCCTTCTAAGTCTACTACTGTTGTATTATTAGATAAGTATTTTTCTAATTGCTTATTACTTCCTACTTCTACAATCTTTCCGTCTGTAATAAATATGGCTTCTGCTAATGGTTGTTGTTCATTTAAAGTAATTATATGACCATTTTTATATAGGGTAGGAGTGGTATTCTCAAAATCTTGTATAATATAGAAATATGAAATAAACACAAAACCAATTAATAATAGACTTATTTTTAATGATTTACTCATAGTTAATACCTGAATTGTGACTCCTTACAGTTTAGGGTCATGATTTAGGTGCTTAAAATTCATTAAAATTTTTATACAAATAAATCAGGTTAAATCTCTGCAATGTTTGTCTGTTTATTATTTAGTTTAAAAATAAGCATAAATTTTATAAGTTGTACTGGCTAGTTTTTATTTCTAATTATTTTAATAATTCTTTTATTTAGGATTTCTGACAAGTTCCAATTGTACAGTTTAGGATCGGTTGTGCTATAAAAGTGAATAACTATAGTATCAATATCATCATAATATTTTGCAAAACTTTGGTATCCCGGAACCCAACCTGCATGTTCATACTCATAAATGGAAGCATATATTTCCTTTTCTCCTTTTTCAAACAATGATCCATCGTTCAAAGCCCTTAGAAACATACCTACGTCTTCAGCTGTGGCTAGCATGCCATGTTCATCTTCCTTTAAATCAAAGGGGTGTCCTACATGGTAACCACTCATCACATTGTTCATATTCACCTCATTTAGCGAGCTGAAGGTGTTGTTAAGATTTAGCGGTATTAAAATTTCTTCCTGAATGAATTGAAAGTTACCATAGCCCAGTACATCATCCATTATTTTATTAATTAAAAGGTAATTCGTATTACAATATTCATAGTCTTCACCAGGTTCAAAGTTGGCCGGCTTGCCTTGAATTAATGCAAGACTTTCTTCAAAGGTCTCTGTTGGAGCTCCCCAAAAATTTGGAGCGTCCGTAAAATTGGGAATGCCACTTCTATGCTGTATCATCAGCCTCAAGGTAATTTTATCTGAGTTTTCGATTTTTCCCACAATTTCCGGTAAATAATCAGCTATGGTTTTGTCTAAAGAAAGACGTCCATCACTCACTAATTTGGTAACAGCCACAGCATCATATAGCTTGCTTATGCTTGCAATCTTAAATAGGGCTTGAGGTTTAGCAGGTATTTCAGATTCTTTATTATGCCAACCAGAAGTAAAATATTGAGGTGGTTTACCAGCTTGGTCTACATAAACAATCATTCCGTCAAATCCGTGACCAATTGCCTCATCTAACTGCTCTTGAACCGTATTTGGTAATGGTAATATCCAGGCCCATACCAAAAGCCATGGTACAAAGAACAACGAGATAGGGGTTCCAATGGCTAATGCTATTCTAAATATTCGTTTTGTTTGTTTCTTTGTCATAATTATTTATAGGATTTAGAATTACTAAGTATCTCAAGGAATTTCTTTTTTTCAATCTTTCCCACGGCATAATCAAGAACTTTTCCTTCGGAATCAACAATAATTGTTGTTGGTGTTGCACCAACTTTATAGTGCTTTACCAGCGCTTTAGTGTCAGGGTTGTCAATATCAATTATCACTGGTGTAACTTGCGAATTGATGACCTTCATAACTTCATTATCTGCAAAAACTTCACGCTTCATAATTCGGCAAGGTGCACACCACTTTCCTGTGAAAAAGAGGAGTGTGTTTTTATCAGAATCGTTGGTAAGATTTTGAGTAGAAGTAATGTTGTTATCCCATTCTATATTATTAGAAGGTACATAAAATGAATACCATGCATAAGCAAGCGAAATCACAAGAAAAGTGAGCCAGAACTCTCGCCAAAAGGGATGAGACTTAGTTTTAGTAAATTTTTTGGATGAATTATTTATTTTCTTCATTATAACTATTATAAGAGTTTTGTTTTTCGATGCAAAATTGAGTAACAAAAATCATTATATTTAATTTTACTTACTCAAATGTTGTTTTTTAGTGATGAGTTGTTTTAATAGTTGCAATGTTACGCTTTTTAAAGCCAAGCTTTAAATTATAATATTATTTACTTACAAATAGAACGTGATTTATAGAGCTGTTTTAAATACAATGAAAGTTATGACACATTCAGAAAAGGTTATTTAAATTAACCACAAAGGTTTGTATAAGAATGCTAGCCAATTATAGGCTTTCTTGATGTCAAGTTTTAATTAATTTAAAACGGACTAAACTCTTTTAATTTACTGCTAGTTCGATCATTATTTTTATACATTGTTAACTACATGTTTTTCTCACTAGTTCTATTTAAAAATAACCTTAACTCATTAAGTTTGGTTTTTTTCATAATTAAGTGTTTTCCTTTAACAGATACTGTTTGCATATTTATCAAATTCGGAAATGCTAATTGTCCTTGTGATAACGAATACATCCAAATCAAGTCGAGGTAATTGATTAGCATATTAATTTTTACGGCAACATTGGTTTTTGATAATTTGAAACCTAATTTTTTTGAAGTCCTTTCATTGAAAAAATAGGAACTACCTTGAATCACTACATTTTCAGATAACTCATTAGTTTCAATTTTTTCTATTATTTTAAGTAAACCCTCTAAATAATAGATTAACATTTTCTTGCTAAATTCAGGTCCAGATTTGACATTATACATTACCATTAAATAATCAAATGTTGTTCCGTTATGTATTTCATACTTTTTATCGTTTGCTGAAATGACTAAAAGCATAGGTGATAGGTATTTGTGCAAACCCGATAGTTTTGCAATTGGTGCTCCAAAAAACTGAATTGAAGATGGAACAATAAGTATCAATATGTATGCTATTTTATAATCCTTATGAAATTTCATCAATGAAGCTAAAATAACAAATGGCACAATAAACATTAATAATGCTATCACCCATTGTAAGATGATATTTTGGTTGTAAAATTTATTCATTTATTAAAAAATTGTTGCCAACGTTTTGTATATAGAGTGTAGTAAAGCATAGCGCTAGTGTACTAAGTATTGTAAATATTGTTGTGTTTTTGTACTCCAATTATTTTGGATTGGCAATTTGACCAGCAATAGCCCAATCTCCTTTTTTTATCTCCTCAATGACAACCCACTGGCCTGGTCGTGTCTTTTCTCCACAGACATCAATTAAAGCCTCAGTCACCTTTTTAAGCATCTCTTTTTTCTGTTCGTTGGTAAATACATTTTCAATAACTCTTATCGTAGTAAATGGCATATGTGATTATTTTAGGTTAATTAATTAAAAACTAGTGACTTTCTTAGGCTTGTTCACTGTGGTCGTGTATAACCGTTCAGCTAGCAATAAATATACTAAATTTTCGGTGATGTACTACATTTGGTAATTCCGCGTGAATACGGACGTAGTAGAACTCGCCTTAATTGAGATTATACCTTGTTGGTATTTGTTCTTTTTTAAGTCAAAACTCCGATTTATATATTCAGATTTTAAGTGAGGTCAGACAGCGTTTTATTCCGTAATATTTTTCAATTCTGCAACTTGCTATATTCTGCAAACAAGTCATTTTTGATTTTTAATTCAGATTGTAATTGCTCTTTTCATAAAAATCCATTTTAATTGAGTCTCAAATTTTGTTATTCTTGGTGATATTAAACCAGCAATTCCAATACTAAACATTTCCTTGAATGGACTTCCTAAAATTTCAAATAGAAAATGTAAAATTGTCCAAAAGATTAAGCAAATAACTAAAAAAGATAAATACCATAAAATTTAAATTTTCATTGTTTTATCCATATTTTCAATATTATTGGTAGTAATCTAATATCTATTTTAGATTCCAATTCCCATTCTTTCCAAGTTATTTGTTGCTAAAAAACAATTACATATAGCCATTGTTAGATTTAGTTATTTTCGAAAAGTTACCATTATCAAAATATCTTTCATCTTCAGCCATCGCTGCTGATAAAAAGTTCTTATCATTATTTAACGTTCGGAAAGTTTTGATAAAGGGTAAGACGAATATTTTTCAGGGCTTTAGAGATGCGATATACGCGGCCAGATCAATAATATCCTCACTGCTTAAGGTTCGCGAAATAGTCTCCATTACACCACCATTAGAACCTGAACGAAAGCCTGTTTGAAAATCGTGTAACTGTCGAACGATGTAGCTAGGAGAGCGCCCTGCCAGTCTAGGAATATCACCTATCCCTCTTAACCCTTCTCCATGACAGGACACACAAGCGATATTTACAGAAGCAGAAGTAGCAATATGCTTCCCTCTATCAATGCTACCTATAGGTGCATATGCGATAAATTTAATCCGTGAATCGCGATTAATAAACTGATCGAGATCTGCAGGAACTTCAATAATTCTGTCGCCAATCGGTTCGAAATTTTCGTTATCTAGAACTGCTAAATGCCATCCTTTTTCGAATGTAAGCGGCACTTGTTCAGTTTCAACAACATCTATATTTTCAAAAGGATCTAAACTAGAAAAATAATTTGCGGCAGCATCAATTTCATCTACAGATAAGGAGTGTGAAAGTGTAATCATAAGTTCGAACGGAAGCCGAGATGCCACAGGATTTCTTCGTGCTCCGCTTTTAAAGTCAACTATCTGCTGTTTGATGTATGCAACGGAAAGCCCGTTGATGCTTGCGTTTTCTGGACCACCTGTACCGTTAGCACGGTGACAAAATCCACAAGCGAATATCTCTGGCTTGCGCCCGACCGCAACAATGGGTGGCATTTCTGGATGATCTTGCGGGTGCCAATCTGGAGTGTAAAAGGGATCGTGCACCTGCCTATAAGGTAACACGAGATTACTTCCCGGAACCTGCCGCACACTTTCATCTGATGGAACAAGTAATTCAGTATCAGCGGAGTCATCGGCATAAGCCCAACGTGGAGGCTGTTCCCACGATTCAATGTTTTTAATAGGCTGAATAGTTTGATTGGTTTCAATGGTAAACTCATTCTTAACTTTGCCATCTTTGCATGAAATGAATAGTAAAGTAATAGATAAAAAGAAGGAAAGTAATTTTTTCATTTTGGTCGGTTTTATTGAAGAAAGATAAGACTTAAATGGAATAAAACATAATAAATATACGCTCATAATATATAAATATAAGAATTACTCCTTTTAAACAAGTATTTCGTTTATCAATGTTTTAGAAACACTTATTTATGACAATAGCACTTTCACGATTTTGATGTTTAAAAATTTTTTAATTTTTTGTTGCAAAAAAATCATTGCTGCTAAGATGTTGATTGATAATGTTTTAAAATGGCGGTATAAGAAGGATTCAAAAACATAATATAGGTTACAATATTTTTATTACAGTTATATTAATTTTACTATCCATGATTTTGCGCTAAGAAACTGATAAATAGCGTATTATAGTATTTTATAATATTATTAAAGCTCATTTAAATCATGTAAAAAATTGATTCTTGTTTCTACTTATTCTAGTTTAAATATAAAAACAAATAATCATGAAATAAAGTGTTTTCACAATATGTATGCTATTTGCTGTATTATTAATCGTGTGTAAAAACAGTTACTATACAATCTTTTAAAGATACTTAAAAGTAATCATTAGTCAAATTCTCAACTATAACAAATCTGTAATTGCTTATTTTTAAGGTAGCTATGGGTTATTTTCGTTCATGCGCTTATTACACTCCCTTTTTAAATTAAACTTCAATAGTTCTAAAAGTTAAATTTATTCTTGGACTTTTTACTTTTTTGGTTGGAGGTAAGCGGTGTAGCCAATTTATTTGTGTTTTTCCTTTCATAACTAATAAACTACCTTTTTCTAAATGAATGGAAACGGTTTGTTTTGTTTCTTTATGTTTAAATGAAAATTTACGTTCTGCTCCAAAACTTAATGAACCAATTGCACCATTTTTTTTTAAATCTTTTTCACCATCACTGTGCCAAGCCATTCCTTCGTCTCCATTATGGTATAAATTAAGCAAACAAGAATTAAATTTTTCTCCAGTTTTGTTTTCTATAATTTCTTTAAGCTCTAAAAGTTCTTTAGTCCAAGGTAGAGCCGATTTAGTAGTTTTTGAATACGTGTAATCAAATGGTTTATCTCCATACCAAGCTACTTTACGTTTTGTAATAATCAATTTTCCAAAAATGATTGCTTTGTCATTTTCCCATTGAATATTATTTAGCAATTGGTCGAAATAGTGTTTGGTATCTTCATTATTAATAATCCTCCCATAATATTCTGCTTCTCCATCAAAAGGCAAAATATTAGGATTTGGTTTGTCATTAAATAAGTCCATTTTTCCATATTTATTAGTTTGCAAGCAAACAATGTACGCAAGGTCCTAATATACTTAATTAAATAGAAAGCTGTTTGAGTTTAAACTCAAACAGCTATTGCTTTTAAAATTTGTTAGAGAGGTTTTATTTCTTATTTCTCTCATAATATGCAACGATACTAGCCTTAGCCAACGTATTATTCCATAAATAGTAACCAACAACAGCAGGATTAGTGCTTTCATTTAATCCAAGTTTATCTGTTTTTAATGCGTAAACTGTAATTATATATTGATGCAAACCATGACCTTCTGGAGGGCAAGGACCACCATAACCATTTGCTCCATAATCTGTAATACTTTGAATAGCACCTTCAGGTGTTAAATTTAGCTTTGTATTTCCTGCACCAGATACTAATTCATTTGTATTAACAGGAATATTAAACACCACCCAATGCCACCAACCACTTCCAGTAGGTGCATCAGGATCATACATTGTTACCGCGAAACTCTTAGTACCCTCTGGAGCATTTTTCCATGATAATTGTGGAGATTGATTTTTACCGGTGCAACCAAAACCATTAAATTCTTGATTAATTGTAGCTTCTCCTCCTAAGTCATTACTTGATAAAGTAAAAGTCTGTTGTCCGAAAACAGAGGCAGAAAAAGAGAGTATTACTGTTAAGACATAAATTGATTTTATCATAATATTTGTTTTAGTTATTAATTATGATACAAAATTAGCTATTACTATAGGTTTTATATTAGTCAGAAAAGTTCAAAAAGTATTGATAAAAGTTCAACTTGATTGATGCTGTTTTGGAGTGATTCCAAATTTCTTTTTAAAAGCCTGAATGAAATTTGATAAGTTTTCATATCCAACTTCCTCATAGATGTCAGAGGGCCTTTTTGATTTGTTTTTTAGTAAGAATGCAGAATGTTCGAGTCTTTTCTCTTGAAACCACTTGCTTGGTGAGCTTTGAAAGTATTTTTCAAATTCTCTTTTGAATGTAGATACACTCATATTTGATAGAAATGAAAGTTCTTTTATTGTTAGTTTATTTAATTGATTACTCTTTATTGTCTGAATAAATTTTTGCCTTTGGTTGTTACTATTGTCAATTATAGAATGTAAAAAATCTACTCCTTTAAATTCAATGAGATATAACATTATTTCCTCAAACTTTGCGTTTAAAATATTTTTTTGAAAGGATGATGAAAGTTTAGAAATATCTATAAGACTATCTACAAATTTATTTATAAATAAATCATAATTAAAAGAATACGTAGAACATGGTTTACTTGAGTTCGTTAAGTTAAGTTCAAATTTTCTAATGAATTTTAGTATATCATCGTTGGAAAAAAAGAATAAAATACTTCGATAATATTTGGTGTCGCTAGAAAGCTTCTCTGTCATTAGACAATGTCCAAACTTCATCAATAGAAATTGAGAATTATCTATTGCAAAGGAAGAATTGTCGAAAAACACCTCTTTAGTTCCTTCTTGAAGAAAAGTAAAAGTATTCTTATTCAGTATAATTTCTTGCTTAGAGATTTCTTTAGTGCTTTCATAATCATAAATACAAAGAGATTGAGAAGAGTTGAAATTGAGTTCATCTGGTAATGTAATTGTTTTCATTTGATTTTAATTGTTAGCGGCATTTTGTTTTCTTTTTTTTCAAAATGATTACTCCTAATTTTTTTGAGCTCTAATTATTTGCGGTAATTTATAAGTACCATCTATCACACTTTCACCTGGCCCATAAATGCGTAAAACAGTGTAAAAAGGTCCCTTAGGAGTGGGCAACCAATTACCTTCTCTATTTTTGCCTGGAGAGTCTGTTTGAAAGTAAATGGTCAATGATCCGTCTTTATTCTTTTTTAATGATTCAGTTTGACTACCAATACTATATCTGTTTATTGAGTTCTCAACCAAAAATCGATCTGGAAGATCGTACATTGTAAAGGACCAGAAATGGTCAGACTTTGGTAATTCATCTGCGGGGAAAGTGATTGAATAGTTGTTTGTACTACCATCTAGTAATTCACCATTGCTGTCCTTTTGAAAGCCAGGATACATGGCCTGAGACGGATAATTCCCAAATTGCCCAACAACTACTCCAACAGTTCTATTTAAATAATCTTCACCTATAACTTCCCTTGTATTAAATAGCTTTTTACCATCAGAGGTAATTGCTACCTGCTGATCAATTTCTATTAGCGCTTCTTCTATACCTTTATTAATCGCATCCACAAATGAACTATCCATTTTATTCGGTTGCCAATCCTTTCCAGCTTCAACTCCAATTTTTCTTGCATTTTCAAGCATCGTTTGGTCTGCTTTATTAGGGATGGTATAGTCGAGCATAAAATTTGCGTACTCAAAGAAATTAATATTCTTTAAGTCAGTTATATCGTAGCTCATCCAATTTATGTCTTCTGATTTTGTTTTGGGTTCCAATTCAATATAGGAACTCAAAGGCTGCAAAACATATCCGTTTTGTATGGATTGCATAGCTGGAATGTCGTCTTGACCATTTACTCCAGTTCTTGTTAATGTCGCAATAAATTGAGATTCCGAATATATGACACGTTTGATACCTTGCGGTATTTGTCCTTTGAACTCCGTGGTAGTTAGAAGGTAATCCCCTCCATCTTGTCCATCTATAATAGAGCCTGGAGCATCAATAACATAACCCCACATATCGTCCCATTGACAAACATAATATCGATTGCCATCTGAGGGAGGCATGGTTAATACCCATGGCTCAGAGCGCAAATCAACCCATGCCCAAGAATAAGGAGTATTATTATTTGGTGTAGGTATATCCCTGTTTTCAGGGGTAGAAAGGCCGAAGTGTTTGTATACTCCAAATCCTCCTATGTATTCGGGTGTATTATTATTAATAGCTTGGTTGTACATTGTACCATAATTATATACAAGAGGGAATAAGGCAATGTAAGTTTCTTTTGCAATCTGCTTTATTTCTTCCAGGCTAAGTGATTGCTCATTATTATTTTCTACACTTTTCTCCTCCACATTTTTACAGCCTAACATGGAAAATAGGATTATTGATATGGTTATTACTTTGTATGTCATGACGGTACTATTTGTTTTTTGCTAACGTGATTGTGCATGGTTTTTTTGCGTGGCATAGCCAATAAATTTAATAAATAATTACTGACAAAGAAAATCCACAAGGGTTTTCGTAAGTGCGCAAAAAGCAAGCAATTAATTTTGTGCTGTGTTGGCATTTCGTTTTTATTCTTTTTTAAAATTCCAAAAACTTATTTTTCGTCTAGTAGTAAATCCTAGTTTTTCATAGAGTTTAATTGCCCCAATATTCGATTCCGCTACATGTAAATATGGAATTTTATTTTCCTTAAATATTTGATTAGTAGTTTGCTTTATTAGCTGTTTAGCATATCCTTTGCCAGTATGTTTCGGATGTGTGACAACAGCACTTACTTCTGTAAACTCCGTCATTTTCATTCTTTCCCCAGTTACAGCAATTAGCTTATCTTTTTTATATATTCCAAAATATTTTCCTAGGTCAGATGTTCTATTGCTAAAATAACCGGGCTGAACCATATTAACCAAATCAAATAAAGCAGTTTTATGTTGTTTGGTCTTTAATTCAATAATCTGTTCCCTATCTTCAATGTCAATTGGTTTTTTGAGAAGCATTTGATTACAAATTAGATTCTTATTTAAAGTTAGTAGATTACTAAATAAGGGCTTTTCACCAACTACATAAAAATTATCAACCAGATTTGAATATTCATTTATACTATTTATCAAATTATTAGACTTTGTAAATCCTCCAAAAGGACAATATGATGGATTATAAAATTTAATTCCATCAAATTCAATTGAAATATTTTTATGTATTTCATTTAAGGAATTCCAAACAGGATTATCTAATTTTTTTTCTACTACTCTCATTCTTTTTTAAATGAATGCCAACGTTTTTGGACATGAAAAGTTTAGAGTTTAAAACTTTAATTTTCCGATATTTAATTTTAATATTATTTTATGTTTTAAATATCATTTTTAGTTAGAAATAAGCAATTTTTTATGTGCGTTGTTGTCGACCGTATTTTTTAAATTTTCCACAATAAATTCTCTTATTTTAAAATCAATATCCACTTCACTAACCACGGTTTTACTTGTGTAAAGATAGTTCTCAACATTGTTTTTTATCAATTCCTTGGATACTGCAACTGCATGTTTTTTATGATGTTGAATTACGTTATCATTTTTTGGAAAATTTTCTTTCATCAAATTCATTAGATATATAGGTGGGTCATTTGAATCAATCATTGATAGCATATCCAAACTTTCAGAGGCTTTTCGAACCTGTTTTTTATATGTTTTGTAATCAAGGTAACCATAAAAGTTCGCTGCGGCATTATAAATCTGTTTACGTTTAAATAGAATTGCAAGTCGCATAAAAGGTACTACCCTCTTCCATTTAAAAACATTATAAGTCGATTGAGTTGCAATAGCTCCGGCACATTTTAGCCTTGTTGACTCTCCCAACAATGTGCTATCTCCCTTAATTGCTAAATCATCATGAAGCGCAAAATATAAACTAGAACCTGCGCCGGCAGAACTTCCATAGCAACCAACTCGTTCCTTGTCAATATTGAATTTGTCTGCATTGAAACGTAAATATTGGATAGCCTTTTGGATGTCTTTAAGACATGCTCTTACGCCCAACGAATCATTATTAGAAGAGAATCGGTAATTGATAGATGCTACCGCAATATTGTTGTCGATGAAATGCTTAATATCATATTTTCTCTTATACACAGATTTTTTATCTCCATATTTAAATCCTCCGCCATGTATAAAAATAACTAATCCATGTAATGAGTCATTTTGGGGGAGAACAATATCATATTTATTACGTGAATGTTCTCCGTAAGATAAATCAAATTGTACTGAGTAATCTTTGCGACTTAAGAAATCTAAGTCTTGACCATGAAGAAATCCACAAGAGGCTATTATTAAGGTCAATAACATCATTCTTTTCATAATATTTCGTAGTTTTTAATATGTTTACTAATGGTTTGTGTATGATTAGTGGCGTGGGTTAGCGGTTAACTTTGCAAGTACACACCAAGCTGAAAATCCGCAAGGATTTTCAGAAGTAGGCGAGAACCAGCCATTAATTATACACGGTGTTGCCAACCGTTATTTATTTCAGTTCAAGTTTATCAATTCTATTTCCGATTGTAAATTTTTTCATTTCTTTTTCCAGATTATTAAAATCCGCTTGGTCTACTTTTTTTATAATTTCTCCATTTTTCATTAAATAAATTTCATCGCAAGTTTCCGCTAAAGTCGAAAATATATGAGATGAAATAATTACTGTTTTCTCTAATTTTTTAAATCTTTTTATTAGATCAGTTATAATTAAATTACTTTGAATATCTACGCCATTAAATGGCTCGTCCAAAATAAATATATTATTTTCTTGTAAAAGAATGGCAGTTAAAGCCAATTTTTTTTTCATTCCAGTAGAGTAGGTTGAAGCATATTGATTTAAAGGTAAATCAAATATGTTTTTGTCCTCGATATTAGTTAATTCAGTTTGTCTTGCGTTTGCAAGTAGCTGTATATATTCTTTTCCGGTAATTTTAGAGAAAAAGTATGGTTCTGTTAATAAAAGTCCTAAATGGTCTTTTAATTTGGTATAGTCAGATGATATGTTTCCTTTATAGTTTTCAAGTCCTGAAATACATCTGAAAAGTGTTGTTTTTCCTGCTCCATTTTCTCCAACAATTCCATAAATTTTACCTTTCTTAAATTCTAAATTTATTGTATTTAAAACTTGTTTTTTACCATAAAATTTTGATAGTTCTTCAATTTTAATCATTGTAATACGGTATTTAACTTTTTAACTGATTGGGAATAAAAAAGAGGAATAAATACTAATAGTATTGGTGGAAACATAAAACTAATTGCAATTAAAATACCTTGTGATATATTCATTTCGTTTGGGAAAGACGAATATTTAGCTAAAACTATTGCTGTTAAATAAGCGTAGCATAGAAGAATAAAAATAATTAAAATATCTATTTCCTTAAAAAATGAAATACTTAAAGTTATTATTACTGGTAAGCTTAAAATTGTAAAATAAATTAAGCACGTTTTTGTTTTCTCTATTAAAAAATCTTTTGACGATAAATTGTAATTCCAGACAAAATATTCGTTTTCTATTTTTGAATAATATGAAAAACAAGTTAATCCAATCAATAGCATAGAAAAAACACCAAGATTAAAATTTCCAACTGATACTGAAATATAAGTCAAGAAATAAGCTATTGGAAAAATAAAGAATGTCTTTCTAAAACCAACTGTAAATTCAAATGGTTTTTTGTTAAATGGTGTTGGTATTGTAACATTTAGATTTGTACTAAAATTGAACAGCGTGATAAATATTATACACAAATTTAATATAGTAGAAAAGATAAATTGTTTTTGATAAATCAAATAAAGAGTAAAAGGCAAACAATAGATAAGATTTTCTGTTATTCTTAATTTTCTATACTTGTCTTTATTGAAGATAGATTTTAAAAAATCATTTCTTTTAGGTTCACTTAATTTTGAAACGAAACTTATTGCCAATAATCCATAAGCATAATTTGCAAACTCTGTTTTTTCAAATAGATAATTAGACAGCAAAATAAAAATAAATGGTAAAAGTATATATCCAATCAAAAGTGGCATTCCGAAATCAATCATTTTTCTGTTTAACATTTTAAATTGAAGTTGGAAATATTCTTTCATTCGCAATTTTTGTCTAATGGTTGGCAACTCGTTAAATCGAAACTAAACATACTATTATCCGATTTATTTTCCGGATAAACCAAGGTTTCACTATTTTTTATCACAACCAATAGGTAAGTTTAGTTTGCAATTTTTTTAAATTTACTATGCTAAACTATATATTTCAGAAGCATTTTTAAAATTATGTAGATTTGTTTTACTTATAGCAGAATAGATTTTACTTATTCAATTTTAAAGGTCATGTTTATCAGTTTTTTTCTATATAATCACCCCACTCAAAAAATTCACTTTTATATTTCCTAATATATTGGCCTACCTATATCTATAACATTATAGTTGGGTAACTATGCGGATTACCAAATGTATTCCGTATTTTAGGGCTTCATAACTGCAGCTGGCTACCACAAATTAACAATATATCATGCCTTATTATCAGATAATTTTACATTAGAAACTATATCAAATATTTTATTTCTATTATAACGCGTCTATAATTTGATGATTAACTGACAAAAAAAGAAGCTGCATGATAATCAATACAGCTTCTTTCTATTTAGACTTGATTCTTACTGAAATTTTCTAATTTAATGATAATAAATTTTTGAAAAAATTACTAAGAATGTATGCTTTTTTTTTGGTTAATTAATAGTTTTAATTATTTTGTTTCTGTTGAGGCATTTGATGCTACAGCAGCGGCATACACAACTAATCCAAAACCAATTTTATTTATAGCATCACCTATATTATAAATGACGTCCATTGCTAACCCACCAAAAATTTCATCGTACCAACCAGGTGTTCCTGCCATGTAACCTAGGGGATAAATTGCCCAGCCTACCAACACAAACCAACATAAAGTTTTATGTGCTTTCAGTATTTCTCCACCGGCTTTAAGTGCTAATTTCTTTGCCTTACCAAACCATATATCATATACGATTACAAAATATGCCAATCCTGAAATTAACCCCCAGATTTGCGCTTGGTCTCTGTAAACTGCTTCACCAAGGTAGCCAGTTATTAACATAACTACTGAAAAGAAAATTAGTCGCCACATGAGCGATTTTTTAGCACCAGCAACCTTTAAAATAAGGTAAAATTCCACGCACATTAACGGCACTGTTAATATCCAATCTACATATCTAAAAAATGTAGGTGAATCTGCGTATGTTGTCCAATAATCACGCATATACCAATAATGTACAGCCGCTATAAACGTAATTAAACCTGAGACAAGGATAGAAGTCCTCCATTTTTTATCAAAACTATTCATTGATAAAAAGAAAAAAACAGAAGCTGCCATCATTGCCATACATCCAACAAAGAATGTAAAACCGACGTAATCATTTGTCGCTAATTTGCTAACGTCGGCAATTGTAAGTAATAAATTTTTCATAATTTTAACTATTTAGTTATTTTGTTTAAGTAAATTTACAAAAAGATAAACAATAAATGTATAAAATTTTCTTAAAATTTTATATTTTTATATAAATTAAACTTAATATTTTGAAAACAATTCAAAATTTTAATATAGTATCAACTTTTCTGTGCTTATGGCTAACAGTTATTATGCCTAAGAATGTGGAAGTTTATGTTGCTTGTTTTTTTATTCTTTCTGTAGGACTTATTCATGGTGCTAACGATATAAAAATCTTAAAAAAAGTATATCAACACAAAAATTGGAGTTTTTATAAATTTTTATCCCTATACATTTGTATTGTTGTTATAGGAGCTATTATGTTTATTAGTATACCTACTATAGCATTGTGTTTATTTATTGTAATAAGTGGTTACCATTTCGGTGAGCAGCATTTCCATAACATAAGTTCTAATAATCGTTTCTTGAAAATCTCTTTATATACAGGTTATGGTTGCAGCGTTTTATTTCTTTTACTAGTAAACAATAGATCTGAAAGTATAACCATCATATATCAAATTACAAATGTTCATTTTATATCAAATTTATTTACATATGCTTTGATTCTTAGTTTGTTCGTTTTTGGCTTTAGTTTTGTTTCACTTTTGAGCAAAATAAATCAACCTTTTAGAGAGCTTTTTAATCTTTTGGTCTTTATTGTGGTTTTTAAAACCGCATCATTGTTATGGGCATTTGCTATATATTTTATTATATGGCATTCTTTGCCTTCGCTTTTAAATCAAATAAAATATCTTTCTCTTAAAGTTAATAGAACTTCACTAATAAGGTATATAAAGTCATCATTAATTTATTGGTCTATAACCGTCTTAGGGCTAATTATTTTTTTTAATTTCCTTGAGAAAGAATCTGATTCGTTTTATGCGATATTCTTTTCGTTCCTGGCAGCAATTACATTTCCACATGTTATTGTTATGACAAAAATATTCAAACATTAAAATTGTAATCCTAAAATATAAGGTGTTTGTGTATGATTTGTTTGCGTTGATTAAGCGACTAATTTAGTAAATACAAACCGAATAAAAATTCTGCGAGTATTTTCGTAAGTAGGCGAGTACTAGCAATTAATTATATAGGGTGTTGTGCTTTTGTTATTTAAATTAAACCACCTTAGTAAAATTACAACATATATTGCTTATTGACTTAATAGTCAATTAATACTGCTATGGCTATAAATACTAGGGCTAATATCATGCTTAATATAAATAATCTTAATGTGAATTTGATCCAGTTTTCAAAAGAAATTCCTGCCAGTCCTAACATAGCCATCAATACTCCATTTGTAGGAATAATAAGATTTGAAAGTCCGTCGCCTAATATGTATGCGAGTACTACAGTTTGTCTTGATATACCTAATATATCTGCCATTGGTGTCATCAAGGGCATAGAAACCAAGGCTTGACCAGAAGCAGATGGTATGAAAAAATTTAATGCTGATTGAAAAAATAACATTCCTTCAGCCGCAATAACTTTTGGCATTCTTAATAGAACTTCACTTGACCTATAAAGTATGGTGTCAATGATCATTCCTTCTGTAAGCACTACAGAAATACCACGAGCTACACCAACAACTAATGCAGGAACAATCATAATTTTTAAACCTTTTGTAAAGGCTTTCATACATTCATCACCAGACATGCCGGCTATTTTAGCTACAATTATTAGAATTCCTATAAAGCATGCACTCATTTCGATTAATCCCCATCCTATTTTTTGTACTGATATTAGTATAGCTGCATAAGACAATACAAAAAAGAGAAGAATATATATATGTTTTCTTTCTAAATTTTCTTTCTCAAATGATCCAAATTCATTTAAATCAAAGTTGTCATCTTTCATTAAGCTAAGTGAAGGGTTTTTCTTTATTTTATCTCCATAGCTAATAATAAAATAAAAACCAATTCCTGCATAAACCACAAATAATAAAAGTCGAAAAACAATTCCCGAACCAATTGGAAGCTCTGCAATAATTTGTGCAATTTGGACAGTAAATGGATTTGTTACACCAGAACTCCAACCTAAAGAAATAGGGACACATAATAAAGCAAAACCAAATATTCGGTCGTATCCTAAACTTTTGGATAAGAAAAGAAAGACTGGAATTAAAGCAATGGTTTCAGCCCCTATTCCCATAAAAGAAGAACCTGAGAAAATTGTCATATAGATTAAGAATAGAAGTAGTTTTGGATTGTTTTTGAATCTTGCAATCAATGCAAATAAAAAGGCATTAATAGCACCCGTAGATAGAATTAGTGTAAAAACTGCCCCTATTATAAAAACGTAAAACACAAGTATTGCTGAGTCTCCAAGTCCTTTTGGTATAGCGCTAAGAATACCTAATACAGAAACCGGAGAAGACTTTCCTTCTATAGTTTCACCTATTAGAGCAGCTTTTAATGAATAATTTTTTGGGATCTCTTTAAAACTATTTGGAACTACAACAGTTTGAGTTATATTACCATAGTCTTTTTTAATTCGTTCAAAACTTCCACTTGGTATTACATAAGAAAGTAAAGAACAAATAATAATAATCCAAAAAAGGAATATAAAAACATGAGGGATTTTAAATTTTTTCATTTCTTGTTAGTTGGTTATAATGAAGCATAACGGTCTCGTATAGCCTTCAGTTAAGGGTTAAAATTTATTGATTTTAGATTTAGCATTTACGCTTGCAATTCTAGGAGGATTCATACGTAGACGAATCAGTCGTAATTGCGGTTTTACAATGTTACCCAACGTATTTTTAAAAGAGTAGGGCAAGCTTTCTATTTCATTTTCTATAAATAACTTAACCACCATTTATCTTTATTATTTACTTTGTAAATCATATATCTTTTACTTAATGGGTATAGAAGTAGCACAACACTTATCCATACTAAATATACAATTTGAAGAGAATAACCGTAGTTAATAAGTTTTTTATTCAGAAATACATCAGCAGTTAAAATCATATCTTGCCAGCTACCTCCATAAATAATGATTCCTCCAAAAGCCAATAAGTGAATTATAAGAACGTGCATGAAGTAATAAAATAAAGGTACGCGTCCAAATACTAAAAAGAAATCTGTTACTCTATTTTTAGTTGATTCAATTGTACGTAAAAATAGCAATGCTGGTCCTAGGGTTATACAAATGAATAACAATGATGGTGGATATTTAGTGATATTAAAAAAGGATAAAATGGTTTTTGTTATCGTATCTTGGACACTCCAAGGTGTTAAGTCGCCATAAATATTGAAACCTCTTAGAACAAAAAATATAACCAACGCCCCAAGACCTATGCGTAAAAGCCACTTTTTCCTTTTGGTTACAGCATAGTCTCTTTGATAAAAAGTACCAAATAAATAACCCAAAACCATTATACCTATCCACGGAATTACGGGATACTTTAGTATAATTATTTGATTTGGATTAATAACCAAAAATTGCTCTTGATGTAGTAAATACCAAATTATACTCTTCAGACTTTGACCTTCTGTAACGATACCATCTAACATATTGTGTCCGGTAATAAGAATGACACCTACAGCAAGAAGTACTTTTTTCGGGAGATAAATTAAAAAAGAAAGGCAAACCATACTTAACCCAATAGCCCAAATAACCTGAAATATTTGAAAACTAAAACTAAAGTCAAAAGTCCAAAAGAAATTATTAACCACTATTTCAAGAAATATTAACCAAATACCTCGTGAAAAAAGAAATTTAAACAATTCTGGTTTTGTTTTTCTGCTTCCGTACAGAAATGCTGAAGTACCTGCTAAGAATACAAATACTGGGGCGCAATAATGGGTAATGAATCTAGTGATAAACAGTATTGGTGTTGTGGTCTCCAAATTAGTTGGATCATTAAAAAATGAGCCATAATGAAAATAATCTCTAACGTGGTCTAAAGCCATAATTACCATTACACAACCCCTCAAGATATCGATTGATTCTATTCGTTTAGTTTTAATTTTCATTGATATTTAAATTTATATATTAAAAATAATTAGTTTGTCAAACTTTGGATAACGGTTTTGTATATGGTTTGCAGCGCATAAAAAATATACAAAGTTATTTGGTTTAGATTTGCCTTTAGTAATTACGAGTGGATTTGGACGTAGTCGAATCCGCCGCAATTTTGGTTGTACATTGCTATGTAAAGTAAATTTTAAATATGTCATTTCACTAAATTTTTGAGTTATAGTATCATTATCTATTTCAAACTTAACCCATCTATCAAGTGCACCTCCATTCGTATAATATCCATAACCTTTAGTTTCCATTTTTCCGTTTCGAGTAAATTCCAAAACATAATCCCCATCACTTTTATTATCTTTCATGGTTAGAAAGTCAGAAACATTTCCATTAGGTTTAATTATGTCAAATTTCAATTCAGCAAGATTTTCAGATGTCATAAATAGAACGTTCTCAATTGGGAAATCAAATTTGTTCTAAATCGTGAACTCAATTCCGTTTCCTTTTCCAATTAAGTGAAAAGAATTCAATGTCAGAATTAGAATTACGATTAGTATTTTGTTCATTTAAAAGACTTTTTTCATATTATGTACAACGTTTAGCACATGCGAAGTAGGCGATTGCGAACTTCTAACTTATCAAACTTTTACAATTTTGAAGCGACTTACTACTGTTTCGCCTATTTTGTGTATACATTGTTGTGTGTTGCCTTTTAATCAATTTTTCGATAAATAAAACACCCAGCTTCTGAAGGATGATCTTGAACCAAATCAGAACTACTTTCTTTTCTAATCAGATTAATTATCAAAAAATCGCCACCTGCAGCCATTGTAAAAAACATACCAAAGATTAGAAGTCCTAAATTACCAATCA